>Ga0209972_10000138_pt1 | contig 68912 bp, 66 predicted proteins | sample NOAtaG_7_FD_187302 | JGI IMG/M metagenome (GOLD analysis project Ga0209972, IMG submission 187302) | Freshwater lake microbial communities from Lake Erie, under a cyanobacterial bloom - NOAA_Erie_Diel1S_2200h metaG (SPAdes) (version 2) | ecosystem: Environmental > Aquatic > Freshwater > Lake ... | reverse complement strand
ATGGAGCAGTTTTAGAAACCATTCGTAATCATCTAGACAATATTTGTAATTACTTTTTAAACCATACTTCTAGTGGTGTGATGGAGGGTATTAATAACCGCATCAAACTAATTAAACGGCAGGCTTATGGTTTTGTGAATTTTACAAACTTTAGGTCTAGATTACTTGCTTGTCTTTCTCATTAAATTTGCTTATCCCCATATACTCAGAAGAGCCTCTATCATTCACTTTTAAAAATTGACTTGTCCAATTATGGATATGCACGACATTTTAAATTTTTAAAGCAATCAAAAGTATTACTACCAGATGCAAGAGTTTCTAATAAATTTGAAGAGATTGCAGCTAAACATTATGAAATGATAAAGCAAAATATTTTTCAAAATCAACAATTAACCCAACTCCGCGATTGGCTGCTACCGATGCTAATGAACGGACAAGTTAGCATTAAATAAACTTAGATTTTTATAAAACATCGTTGTATCTAAATCATGAAAAAACAGAAAGTGATCGAACTTCTCACACGCAGTAAACCAATTTTACAAGAACAGTTTGGTGTTACAAAACTTGCCCTATTTGGCTCAACAGCAAGAGACACTGCTCAACCAAATAGCGATATCGATATTCTGATTAGTTTTAACACTCCCGCCACATCAAAACTCTACTTTGGTGCATTATTTTATTTAGAAGACCTCCTAGAATGTCCAGTCGATCTAGTTACCGAAACCGCCCTCAGAAAAGAATTACGACCATTTATCGAAGCCGAAAGTATATATGTCTAACAAACCCGTCCGCGAATGGTATTTCTACATTGACGATATGATTCACTTCTCCCAAAAAGTGATTCATTATACTCACGATCATAATCAAACGAGTTTTCTAGAAGACGATTTACGTTACGATGCCACTCTTAGAAATATAGAACTTATCGGCGAAGCCGCCACAAATATTCCCATAGAAATATGAGAAGATAATCCAGAAATTCCTTGGCGACAAATTATCGCAATTCGTAACCGCTTCATTCATGGATATCTCGGTATTGATGACAATGTTGTGTGGAGCATTATTACTGAAGAAATCCCCGACCTTTTAGACTTACTGCAAAAACTTAGAGCTAAAATCAACAACTAATCTAAATCTGCGATCGGTTGTTGATGATGGTAGCGATCGGACAAGTTAGCATTAAATAAAATCATGGCAATTCACACAATATTCATGTAGGGGCAAAGCATTCCTGCCACAATTTATCAATTTTGCGATCGCCATAAAACAGGAATGCTTTGCCCAAAACCCCACAACGCAGCGACAATTTATCTGTGCATAGCCAAAAGGGTTCAGCATTTGCGATTTAAAATTGTCGTGATGAGCATCGAAATATTCGCGCAAATGCTAAACCCCTACAATGGGAAATAAAATATGCGAAATATGCGATCGGCTGCTACCGATGCTAATGAACGGACAAGTTAGCATTAAATAAACCTAAATCAAAAACAATGAGCAAACTAGAAAAACTAATCCAAAAACTTCTAAGAGATCCACCCGAATTAAGTTATGACGATGTTTACTACATTCTTACTCAATTTAATTTCCAAGAAATATCTAACAAAGGAAGCCATCATACTTTTCGTAATGAAAAAAGTCTCAAAATAACTATCCCAAAGAAAGGAGGTCAAACCGTTAAAAGAACTTATCTCAAACAAATTGTCAAACTTCTAGAACTCAATAAATAAAAATATGAACACAGTACAAACTCTCAAGACCTTAGAAGACTACATCAACCTCAACTATCCCATCACTTTTTACCCAGAAGTAGAAGGTGGCTATACCGTTGTTATCCAAGATTTATCTGGTTGCATCTCCACAGGTGAAAATCTTCAAGAAGCTATGGATAACATTCTTGAGGCAAAAAAACAATGGCTTGAAGCTGCAATCCAATATCAAGATCCTATTCCGCTTCCTTCAAATATGATCTAGATAGTCTATTACCAATGGTAGCGATCGGACAAGTTAGCGTTAAGTAAAATCATTGCGATTCACACAATATTTATGTAGATACAAGGGGCAAAGCATTCCTGTCACAATTTATAAATTTTGCGATCGCCATGAAACAGGAATGCTTTGCCCAAAACCTCACAACGCAGCGACAATTTATCTATGAATTGCCGAAAGGGTTTAGCATTTGCGATTTAAAAGTGTTGTGATGGGCATCAAAATATTCGCGCAAATGCTAAACCCCTACAATGGGAACTCAAATACGCGAAATATGCGATCGCCTGTTGATGATGGTAGCGATCGGGCAAGTCAGCATTCAGTAAATATTTTTCCAAATGGAGCAAAAATATGACAGTCACCTTAATCAATCAAACTTATACCTTCGATGAATATTTAGCAATAGAGGAACTTGCCACGGAAAAACATGAATATAAAAATGGAGAAATCGTTAGCATGACAGGCGGCACAACAGACCATAACAAAATCGCCTTGAACTTCGCCGCAAACTTAAAATTTGCCCTCAAAAAACAAAACTACAATATATTCATAGGTGACGTTAAACTCTGGATTCCCGCTTACTCAGAAGCAACTTATCCCGATATCATGTTGATTGAAGGCGAACCCAACTATTACGGCACTAGCAAAACAACCGTAACGAATCCCTCTTTGATTGTTGAAGTTCTATCTAAATCGACTCAAAATTATGATCAAGGAGAAAAATTTTATTATTATCGCTCGATCCCTGAATTTCAAGAATATATTTTAATTAGCCAATATCAATACTATGTAATGCAATTTAATAAAACAAATCAGGGTAAATGGGTATTGTCTGAATATCGAAATGACAACTCAGCATTATCCTTGCAAACAGTAAAATTTGATATTTCCTTTGAAGATATCTATGAAAACATCAACTTGGCTAACTATACAGATCAATAAATCAATAACTATAGCGGTTTTCAAATGAGTGTGTACTCATTTGAAAACAAAAAATCAGTGCCATTAAGAGTTTTGAGTTTTCATTTTGCCTACGGCAAAATGAAAACCGCTATAATCGCAAGCCGCGATCGCCTGTTGATGATAGTGATTGGGCAAATCAGCGTTAAGTAACTATCTAAATAAAAATAAAATCATGCAACTAATCGACATCACCCACGCCCAAACACAACTCCCCCAACTCATGTAAATCGCCCTGCAAGGCGAAGAAATCATTATCACTCGCAACAATCAACCAATTCTCAAACTAAGTCAAATATCCTCCACACCCAAAAGAAGACACAGAGGCAGCGCCAAAGGACAAATCAAATCCGCGATCGGCTGCTACCGATGCTAATGAACGGACAAGTTAGCATTAAATAAACCTAGATTTCCATAACCGAGGTAAACATCATGTTACAACTAGAAATCAAATCCGATGCCCCCGATCTCGAAATTGTTCAAAACCTAGTTAGAGCAGCAATTAACTCTGAGATTAAAAACTTAAAACGTTCCATCGATAAAACCAACAAACTTTTGCAAGAATTTGAAATCAAATATCAAGTTTCATCTGACTTCTTTTTATCTAACTGGACATCCGAAGACCTCGAAGGCAAAGACGATGAATATGTAAATTGGGCAGGCGAAATCAAAATTAGACAAAGACTGGCAAATGCTCTACAAAAACTAGAGGCTATAGAATATATTACTCAATACTTACCAAAATAACATTGTCTCTATTATTCAGAAATATGTTGATAATGGCTATATTTTGTCGTTTAATTTCTCAGTAGATGCTAGGTCAAACCATATCGGATTTATTTAAGGGAATTTAGAGTTTTTTGCAAGGTTCCAGACTATTTTTTTAGAGAATATGTCGATCTACAAGAATCCATTGAAAAATTATCTTACTCATTCCATTATCAAGATCGAGAGAATAATTTAATATTTCGCTATGATAACGCCTAACATAAACCAGACTTAGGGTATGTAGAGCATAAACACATAAGAGATAAAATTATTTCATCTAAAATTCTAGATATTGAGCAAGTAATTTTAGAAATCATCAATGAATATCTAGATGTTTAAGTTCATAGAAAATCAACAACTAACCCAAATCGGCGATCAGTTACTACTGATGATAGTGATCGGACAGGTTAGCTTTAAATAAAATCATGGCGATTTGCACAATATTCATTTAGTGGCAAAGCATTCCTGCCACAATTTATTAATTTTGCGATCCATATAAAACAGAAATGCTTTGCCCACAACCTCACAACGCAGGGACAATTAATCTATGAATAGCCAAAAGGGTTCAGTATTTGCGTTTTAAAATTGTCGTGAGGAGTATCAAAATATTGGCGCAAATGCTAAACCCCTACAATGGGAAACAATGGGAAATAAATCACCTGTTGATGATGGTAGCGAAGCGTAAGTAGCTCAACTTAATTAAAACCTAAAACCAGAGTTTGTTCCGCCCGCTAAGAGGGCGGAATAAACTTCTCGGTTTTTAGTTTACTTATGTCTAGCTACTTAGAAGTAAGCTCCAAAGGATGGGGCTTTTACAGATTATTTAGGATTGCTACATAAGTAATTTCAAATAAATTAATGCATAGTTTTTTAAATAACCTAAGTACTGTTTAACAGCCTTCTGGACCACAAAAACTATGTCCGTAAAGCACTTCTGCACCACAGATATAGGCAATACCTGCATAGTCATTGAAAAAACTTAATGCAACTTGGTCGGCGATATTCTCTGCCATCTCACGATTGTCGGTAAGGATCTCAAACTTAATATTTGATTGAATATCAGAAACATTTGGTTGTCCTGAAGAACGCACGTTACGGCTACCCTTACCTCCAGTTTGCATGACTGTATAGCCCTTTGCTCCACTTTCCTCAATGATATGAGCAATCTTTTTCAGAAGTATTTTTTCAGTGACAATAACGAGCTTGTTGGCTAGCTTAGCCATGTTAGTTATCTCCTTAAAGATATGTTTATTAGTATAGTTAGTCAGCCAAATTAAAATGGCAATGGCTACTTAAGCCTCTCATGAATGTGGGAAATTTATCCACTAATTGCCTGAGCGAGGCCGACAAAGAATGGGATACACAAGCCGATCGCTATAGGAGTACCGATGGCTGTAGAAGCACCGATATAAGCGGAGGGATTAGCAGAAGGAATACCAGCACGCAATGTGGGTGGTCCTGAAATATCTGAACTAGATGAGGCGATCACAGCCAGCACGACGACACCACCCATACTGAATCCTGCTACTTTGTGGGCAATCATACCAAGACCAAAGGCAAGAAGACCATGAATAAACGGTGCCACCACGCTATACACAACATACCACTGGGCTACCTTGCGTAGTTCACCAAGCCGTGACCAAGCTTCCATTCCCATGACCAGCATCAAGATAGAGAGTAAGCCGCGAAAGGCAGGATCATAGAAGCCTTTGTAAACACTTTCAGGTTGAGTAAAAATGCCAAGAGCAAGACCCAACAACATTGCCGACAGTGCGGGACCTTGGAGACTTTCCTTCACAATTGGCCATATCTTGACTCGGCTACTGCCAGAACCCTTTTGCTGATCGCGATACTCTCGCTGCGAGCTAGGATAATCGTCCCCAGCCTCAACAACACTAGATTCTAGGACAGCAGACTTAGCTTTCTTTTTGTTGAGATAAATGTTGGCTACAACAATTGCTGTTACGAGTGCTGGGATATCCATAAATGGATAAAGTGCGCCAGCCCATGCTTCGTATGAAATTTTTTGTTCTTCCAAAACTGTTAGCCCAGCAGCCATAGTAGAGCCACTCACAGCACCAAACAACCCACCAGTTGCCAGTGCATCCAAGACCTTGACCTTTGGCAATTTGGCTAAGGTATAGCGAGCGATAAAGACAACCGTAATCCCTACGATCACAGCAAAGATCATGGGTAACACCATTTCGGTCAGATTAGAATTGCGGATTGCAATCCCACCTGTCAGACCGATTTTGATGAGCAACATGAATACAATGATCGAACAAATTGACTCAGGAATAACCAACTCGCTACCAAGAGCAGCTATGACCATTCCACCAATCAAAAAGGCTAGGGTTGGGGACTGTAATTGCTTAATGAAGTCCATTACAAATAAAGACCAAAAGTTCACCAATACCTCCTTATATACTCATTATTATAAAATATTTTACTAAACAAATAAAATTAAATGAACTAAGTTATTTAATAGTCATCAAGATAGTAGGAATTTAGGATAAGAAAGGTTGAAGCGACGTGCCATCCATTCTTAAATCTAGATTTCTGGCACTGGTCATTTAAAACGTGATCAGCATATTGATGCCTTTTTCATTATTTTGAAATGGGCGTTTCAAAAACTAACCCTCATTAACTGACCAGTACTTTAAATAGATGAATCAAGAGAAATATCAATCTTCTAAAATACTAAAACCAAATATATAAATATTGCTTTATCACTCTTAATTTACTTAAGCAGATGATTTAAGATTGACAACCTTAAGTTTACGCAATTACAAGATTTATATCTGTTTTGATTTATAATTTAATATTCTTACCTAGCCAAGTCACCATTTTTTAACAACAAAAACTTGTTAAATTTTCGTGATAAAATTAAAAGTCTCTTAGCTATCTATCTTTAAGTTTCTAGTTGTTTGGTTATTATTAACTTTACAATAATCTGAGCAAAACTATTAATTTGATTCATTAAATATTTTGCTAACGAAGAAAAAAATCTTTGTTATTCATAGCAAATAATCTATGTTTGGTAGTCATGCAATACAATTACATTGCATGACTACCCTATGTTTTATTTCTCCACTTTTTTTAAAAGATTAGTCATTGCATAGCAAAGCTCCACAACAATATAGAAATTTTAAATATTTACAAGAGGCTTTGGCTTTGTTCAGTCAACAATATACATTGTCTAAGCGAAGCCGAAGCCCTAGTTCCTATTTGAAACAGCTATAACTCTTAGTTTTAATATTTTTTTGACTGAGAAGGGAGTATTATCTTTGTTTCTGGTTTTCAAATGAGTAAGAATTCATTTGGAATCTGCAATATACAGCAAACCTAAGTCATTTATAGATTCTTGGATTTGCTGAGGTACACTCCCTTGTTGCACACTTCTGCAAAACATTTAGGGTTGTGATATCGCTAATATTGACGAAGGTACTTCTACCCATTTTTTCGTTTGATGGGATTCTTGGGTTAAATCCATTAATAATTGTGACCACGCGCCTTCGTAAAGGCTTGGGGTCATCGGCTTTCCTAATTGAATGGACTTGACCCAGCGATCGCATATTGCCAGCACTGGCGCAAGCCGACCATCGGTATAGGTTTTGGGCAAATCGTATTCAGGTGGGATCGGCACAATTTCCATCTCGGAGCGATCGAGCTTACCCTGCCTCAAACTAAATCCATGCACATAATCGGCTTGATTAGAACTTCCTAATACCAAAGTTCCATTTTCACCATAAACTGTGAGCCAATGTCCACGACCACGATAGGTAGCAGTACTCAGAGAAATATTGCAAGGTGTGCCATCGGCAAGTTCCAAGAGAATATTACAGGTATCATCAGCATCCACAGGACGAAGATTACCCTCAGCATCGGGACGTTCGGTAATACTCGTACTAAGTTGACCACAGATGCTCTTAATATCCCCAAATAGCCAGCGTGCATAGTCAAAGGCATGGGAACCGATCGCACCTAATGCGCCACCACCATAAGCCTTTTGGCTATACCAATTCCACACCCGCTTAGGATCGGCACGCCCCTGTACTAGCCAATCAATACTAATCATTCGCTTTTTGCCCACATGATTTTGATCTAGCAAATGTTTAAAGTATTTCCACTGCGGTACACAACGAAACTCAAAATCTGTTGCGGTGACGACTTGTTTCTCTTGAGCTAGACGATATAAGTTGATCGCCTCCTGAAAGTTCATCGTTACAGGCTTTTCCAATAAAATATGCTTGCCTGCATTGATCGCCATTTTAGCCTGCTCATAGTGCAAGCTTGGCGGTGTAGAGATGGCAACGGCTTGGACAGACTGAAGTGCTAGTAAATATTCGAGGCGATCGCAAGCATGGGGAATTCCAAACTTATCAGCAATTTGCTGTGCTTTGATGCGATCGCGATGATAAACAGCAACAACTTCTGTATCTGGATGAATTTGTAGTGCAGGAATATGGATAATCTGTCCAAACCCCGTACCAATAATACCAACACCAATTTTTGACATATTTCTCACTACTTTAGCGAAATGAAATTTTTTTAGAAATAATGCAAAGCATTATTTCTAAAACTCTATCCCTGCTTGAGCCTTGACACCTTGCTCTCTAAAGGGATGTTTAACCAATTCCATTCTTGTGACCAAATCTGCAAATTCGATCAGTTCCGCAGGCGCACCACGACCAGTCAGGATGACATGGGAATCTGCTGGTTTCTCTTTTAAGCCAGCTAATACGGTTTCCACATCGAGATAGCCTAATTTGAGCGCAATATTGACTTCATCAAGTAACACCAATTTGTAATCAGGATTCTGAATATACCCAAGCCCCACTTCCCAAGCTTCCTTAGTTTTAGCAACATCGCGATCGCGGTCTTGAGTTTCCCATGTAAAGCCCTCGCCCAGAGCCTTAAAAACTAGTTGATCTTGCCACATTTCAAAAACCTTCTTTTCGGCAGGCTCCCATGCTCCCTTGATAAACTGGATGATCGCCACTTTGTACCCATGACCAAGCGATCGCAATACCATTCCTAAAGCTGCCGTAGTTTTTCCCTTACCATCACCCGTATTGACAATAATCAGTCCTTTTTCGAGTTTACGCTCAGCAATCCTTTGATGTTGTACCTCTTGGCGGCGCTGCATCTTCACACGATGTTGTTCGGCGGTAAGTTCAGTCATAAAGATTTCTTGTAAATCGTGATAAGCCATCACTATTTTACTGCGCGTACCTATACTATAGGCAAGTCGTTGTCTTGTCGAAGACAAGACAATGAGTCTATGTACCTCGCTTATTTACAAAGCGCTATATCATTACGTTGTTTGCCCCCTGACATTACAATCTCTGGTTATGGTTAAGAACATCTTCTCCTTTGGTTTACTTGTATTTGTCCCGATCTCAATCATCGGTCATTTTCTCGGATGGGATTCTACGCTTATATTTGTCACTTCAGCGATCGCTATTTTACCCCTAGCAGGTTGGCTAAGCACAGCCACTGAGGAGATTGCGGTAGTACTTGGTCCTTCATGGGGTGGACTGATGAATGCGACCTTTGGTAATGCAACGGAGCTAATCATAGCGATCGTAGCTTTAAATGCAGGATTTACTAGTGTGGTGAAAGCAAGCATCACAGGTTCAATTATTGGCAACCTCTTGCTAGTCATGGGACTGTCTATGTTTTTAGGTGGATTGCGCTACAAGGAGCAAGAATTTCAGCCAACGATGGCGAGATTAAATGCTTCGGTCATGAATCTGGCAGTAATTGCGATTTTGTTACCAACGGCTGCAAACTTTACATCCGCGGGAATTAGCGAAGGGATTTTGCAAAAATTATCACTTGCTGTGGCGATCGTACTAATTATTGTGTATTGCCTGACGCTACTATTCTCAATGAAAACCCATGCTTATCTCTATGATGTTGGTAAATCAGAAGCCGAGGATGCAGAAATAGAGGAGGGTCATCCTCAAAATATCAATCTTCCCTTATGGATTGCGGTATTGTTTGGGGTAACTCTATTAGTTGCCTTTGAATCTGAACTTTTAGTAGGTACTTTAGAAGAAGCAACCTCTCAATTAGGGCTAACTGAACTATTTACTGGAGTAATTCTCCTGCCGATTATTGGCAATGCGGCGGAGCATACCACAGCAATTACTGTAGCCATGAAGAACAAAATGGAATTATCTGTATCAGTCGCTGTTGGTTCCAGTATGCAGATTGCCCTCTTTGTTGCACCTGCGCTCGTAATTGTCGGCTGGTTTCTCGGAAAGCCGATGGATTTAAACTTCAATCCCTTTGAATTAGTTGCGGTTGCCGTAGCAGTTCTGATTGCCAATTCAATTAGCTCTGATGGACGGTCTAATTGGTTAGAAGGTTCTCTACTCGTAGCAACCTATGCAATTCTTGGCTTTGCCTTTTATTTTCATCCAGTTTAAACATATGGTAGTAGTTTTCAAAGGGGCATACACTCCTTTGAAAACTACATTCTTTCCGAGTAAAGTTTTTGAGTTGTCATCTAGAAACGTGATACGAGTGAAAAGATCTACTGATCGCAGGTGTCAGCAAAATGACAAGAGCGACAGCACTACCAAGTGCAATATATGGATTTAGAAGCATTAGCCGTGAAACAGGTGTAGACACATCAACATTGAGTGCATCATCAAATACGGTTGGAATTGCCAATAGTTTAGTCGCAGAGGGAGGTGAAACCAAATTTAAGGATACGGCGACGGCAGGAAACATGACGGAACTAAACAGGCAAATGCTGAGAAACCTTGCCCAAGATTTTAAATGCCATAGTCCGATCGCTAAAAGAATTGGGACAACACTAAAACCGATGAAGGCAATCGCCGAAACAACTTGTAAGTTAGTAGAGTTATTGCTTACTAAAGGGGCATCGCCTGCTAGTAAACGATAGATATAGAAGTTTACTAGGCGATCGCAAATTAGCAATAGGCTAGAGCCAATCATACTAGTTGCAAGGATCGTAATAAAGATCGGACGTTTAGAGGATTTAGATTTCATAGCGTGACTAGGGCTGACTGAGATAGTGTGGTAAATGCCGAAACAGCTTGCTTGATTGAAACATTCGTAATAGGTAATAACTCGAAGTTGGTAAAAATATAATCAAAGTCCAACCAAATTGATCAGGAACTGAAATTTGAAAGAATTCAGGAAATATCAACATTAATACAATCGACAAACCAACTGATGTAGCACCCAGAATTGTCGCTGTGGCATTTTTAAATAAAGTCTGTACTTTCCAGATCGAAATATTAGTTAAAGTCCAAAATACAAATAGACAGAAGATAGTGCCAATAATCGTACTGACGCATTGCGCTTGACCTTTAGCGATATCTTGGAAGGTGTCGGAATCAATCATAGTCACGCCATGGGGCATCTTCAGCAAAGCCCAACCGCTTATATAGTAGGAAAAGACATAGCCAATCGTCATCGCGATCGCTCCAAAGATCCCTGCAATAGAACTGTAACCCAACACATCACGCAAGAAGTTCTCTAAGCGTCTTGGCTTGAGCCAGCCAAATGCGATCCAAATTGTTGGTAAGCCAACTACTGCCATTGTTAGGACTGTCATATGTCGTGGTTCTACAGGGAAGGGAAGTTGCACAAATCCTGCAAAGGAAATCGTGAGGATCACCATAATATTTTTAGTGAGATAAAGTAAAGCAGAAGAGAGAATCTTTTGCTTAATATCGTCACCTGCGGTAAAGGCTTGGGGCAATGCGGAGAGGTTATTATCGAGCAGAACGATATCGGCAACATCTTTACTAATTTGTGCTCCATCATTCATCGCGATCGCTAACTGGGCTTCCTTAAATGCAGGCACATCATTCACGCCATCACCCACCATGCCTACATAACCGCCTCGCTTCACCATTGCTGAGATTAAACGGCGCTTCATGTCAGGTGTAATCCTGCCAAATACTGAGCCATAGGCAGCTGAACGACTAAAAGTGTTGTTATCCATTTCTTCTAATGTCTTTTGGGTAAAGACCGCATCTTCAGGAACAGCAATCCCCGCTTGGCGGGCAATGGAGGCAACTGTTTCAACACTATCGCCTGAAATTACCTTAAGGCGAATATTCTTGTTTTGCAATTCGGAGATCGTATTTACGACATCAGGACGTAGACTATCCTCCAGCAAAACGATACCGCGATCACGTCGATTGCTCGGTAAATCAGGATTTTTAACGGAAACATCGAAACTATCCTCGCTAGTGACAACGGCGATCGCCCGCAAACCTTGCCGACCAAATTGCTTAGCTTGTTCCTGTGTTTCAGGACTGGTGAATAAAATTTCAGGTGCACCGACCATAATTGTAGTACCTATGTCTATGGTGATTCCCCCCCATTTACGGCTAGAACTAAAAGGAACTTCGCTAACAAACTGCGATTGTGATCGGGGTTTGTCTGTAAAAGCAGCCATGGCTCGTGCACTGCTATTCTGCGATCCCATAAAACTAGTATAGAGAGCAATTAATTCCCTAAGAGAATCTTCATCGGTATCACCTAAAGGCACAATCGACTTCACTACCAATTTATTTTGAGTCAAGGTTCCCGTCTTGTCAGTACAGAGAATCCGCACACTGTTCATTGAATCAACGGCATTAATTTTTTGGATTAACGTACGTCGTTTACTAATTTCCACTGCCCCGATCGCAAAGGCAACGCTAATCGAGAGAATTAAACCTGCGGGAACAAAGCTATTGATAATGACCGATGCATAGCGAATGGTATCCACCATTGTCCGCCCTGAATTGAGGCTGGATGCAAGATGCAAGAAAGCAGCAACAATTAACACCAGAATGAAGATTTCCACTAAAATGTCAATCTTCTTTTGTAGAGGCGTAAATACCCGTTTATATACCCGTGAAGATTGGGATAGCTTAACTGCATAGCTTTCATTGCCAATCTTGTCGGCTCGAAATACACAACTCCCTGCTAAGCAAAAGGAACCAGACAGCACAATATCGCCAACTTGCTTAGCAACGGGATCGGATTCTCCTGTGAGTAGTGATTCATCCATTTCCACATTTTGGGAAATTAGCACTGCACCATCAACAGGAGCGCGATCGCCAGGATTTAACTCAATCAAATCATCACGTACCACTTCACCGACAGGAATTTCCTGAGATCCTCCATTGCGCCGCACTTTCACCTTTTGCACTGATAGTAAGGCGAGTTTATCCAATGTCAGCTTTGCCTGAATCTCTTGGGCAACCCCCACTAGAATATTCATAAACACCGAAAATCCCGAAAAAATGGCATCAGTAAATTGTCCAAGCAGAGTCATCAACACCAAAACTACGCCAAAGGTAACGTTAAACAATGTAAAAACGTTTTCTTGAAAGATTTCCTTATAAGTTCGGCTTGATCGCATGACGACAACATTAATATCACCGCGCTGCTTTCTCTCGGTGATTTCAGCTTCACTTAACCCGATATCTAGATTGATTACTGGCAAGTCTGGCGTATTTGCTGATGTAGATTGAGACATAGACATACAGGTACGTTTTAGTATTGAAGTATAAGATCTCTAAGACAAAATTAAAAATCAGAATTTAAACTTAATATCTATGATTACGTTGCAAGTAAATGGCGATGATCGCACATGTGAGGCAAACCTCACCATGATTGAATTGCTGAAATATCTGGGGCTGAATCCCCGCCTCGTTGCAGTGGAATATAATGGCGAGATTTTGCATCGTCAACTCTGGGAAAATACAATTATTCAAAATCGCGATCGTCTAGAGATTGTCACCATTGTTGGAGGCGGCTAGGGAAGTTTCCGTGCCTTCGTTACGGAAACTTCCCTAAATGAGAAGCGCGATAAAGTAAGAGCGCTATAATTTTGTTCAGTAAAACTTTTATCAAAAATTGCAGGCAATTGGCATAGTCTATGAGCATCGCATCAGCACAAGTTCCCGCTACCGTCCTGACAGGCTTCCTTGGTGCAGGTAAAACGACATTACTCAATCACATTCTCACGGCTGAGCATGGCAAGAAGGTTGCTGTCATTGTTAATGAATTTGGAGAAGTTGGTATCGATCAGCAATTGGTAATTGGTGCTGACGAAGAGATTTTCGAGATGAATAATGGTTGCATTTGCTGCACCGTGCGAGGAGATTTGATCCGAATTATTGGCAACCTGATGCGCCGACGTAATAAGTTTGATCATCTTTTAATCGAAACTACAGGTTTAGCTGATCCAGGTCCTGTGGTGCAGACTTTCTTTATGGATGAGGATATCCATCGCCAAGTAGCTCTAGATGCCGTGGTCACAGTGGTTGATGCTAAGCATGTCCAACAGCATTGGGGCGATCGCGAAGTTCTCGAACAAATTGGCTTTGCCGATGTGATTTTGCTCAACAAGACGGATCTAGTTACTGCCGAAGAACTAGAGGAACTCGAAGCCAAAATTAAGCATTTGAATATCTTAGCTAGAGTGGAGCTTGTTCAATTAAATAAAACTAATAATGAGAATATTGAACAAAGTATTAGTAAAGTCCTTGATGTAGGAGGTTTTGATCTAAATCGCATTCTTGAAAAGAACCCTGAATTTCTTGCAGCGCAAGCCAAGGGTGAGCATAATCATGCTCACGAGCATCACGATCATGAGCATCACGATCATGAGCATCACGATCATGAGCATCATCATATCCACGATGAGGAAGTTGGCTCAGTTAGTATTTTGGAATCTGGCGCAGTCAATCCCTATAAATTCCAATCATGGATTAGTGAGTTACTTAGAACTCAAGGTCAAGATATTTTCCGTTCTAAGGGAATCATTAATCTGGCGGGTTCTGATGATCGACTGGTATTTCAAGGGGTGCATATGCAGTTTGATGCAACTCGCGATCGCCCTTGGAACAATAATGAACTGCGTAAGAATCAATTGGTCTTCATTGGTAGACATCTCGATGCAGATAAGTTGCGTAAAGGCTTTTTAGGTTGCCTAATTTAAATGGTTTTCAAAGTTTTTAAACTTAAACCTGAACTAAGAAATTCCTAGAAATGTCTTACGGTTTTTTGGGAGAAAGTTGCGGTACGGAGTACCGCAACTTTCTCGTGGATTTAGTGCAACATTTGAAGTACAGAGAATTGCTTGAAAAGCGCTATAGCAATCTTAAATGGTTTGTGAAATTTTTACCCTGAAGAGGTGTACTTCCACAAACCCAAAAATCTACAAATGATCTAGGACTGTTATAGTTTTGTAACTACGTTTAGGTAAGCGACAATGAGTGGGAGCATCTTAGGGACAACGAAAATTTTAGGAGTGATGGGTTTTCCCGTCAGTCACAGCCTTTCGCCTATGATGCATAATGCAGCGATTACTGCATTGGGGTTGGACTATGTATATGTACCTTTCCCAATTTCCGTTGCAGATCTGTCGTCAGTGATCGCTGGACTAAAAGCAATTAAATCTATACAGGGATTTAATCTCACCATTCCCCACAAAGTTGAAGTCATCCCCTTGCTAGATGAAGTCTTACCAATCGCTCAGTCTGTTGGTGCAGTCAATACTGTGAGGCGAATTGATGATCGCTGGGTTGGCACTAATACTGATGTAGCAGGTTTTCTCGAACCACTGAAGCAACTTGACTGCGACTGGAAGAACATGCCCGCAATTATTCTTGGCTGTGGTGGTGCAGCAAGGGCAGTAGTAGCAGCTTGTCTGGAACTTAGCTGTCCTGTAATTCATGTTGTTGGGCGTGATGCCAAAAAGCTCAAAAAGTTTCATGGCACCATGACTAGTCAGCTTCGGGATTACAATTTGCGGGTGCATCCTTGGTCGTCAATTCCCCATTTGTTAGAAGTAGCAGGCATTGTGATCAACGCTACCCCTATCGGTATGGCTAGTGATCCAAATACCCCCATTTCTGAAGCTGAGATGACAATGTTACCTGACAACGCCATCACCTATGACTTAATTTATACTCCCCGTCCTACCAAGTTTTTGCAAATTGCCGCAGCAAGGGGATTGAAAGCAATCGATGGTTTAGAGATGCTGATCAATCAGGGGGCGATCGCTCTTGAATGGTGGCTAGATCAGCCCGCGCCTATCGATATTATGCGTCAAGCTTTACTTACACATCTTTAAAGGGTAGTCCTAAACCAGTAAGGAAGAGTTGTACTGATGAATAAAGAACCAGATAGCAGCAATGGTGATTTTCTAGTTTTTAGAGAAAGAGACAGATTTACGAACTAATCGGGAGACACGTGGTCGCATCGTACAGTTAAACCATTCAATATAATTGTTATTACCAGACTCTTAATGCGGTGGTTAGTTGTTTCAGGGTTCCTCCTTCTCCGAATAGGTCGGGTAGTGTTTTGCTCTCTTGCAACAATTCATCGAGTATTTCTTTGCGGATATTCATTGGTTTTACTGTTAGTTATTATGTGTCTGGATTGTCTCTCTCCTTACATCCTAGACTTTTCACTTTACACTCTCTCACTTAGTAGAAAATCACAAAATGATGTTACAAAGTATCATCCTTCTGCCTACAAATTAATAGTTTAAGTAGCTAGACATAAGTAAACTAAAAACCGAGAGTTTTGTTCCGCCCGCTACGCGGGCGGAACAAAACTCTGGTTTGGGTTTTAATTAAGTTGAGCTACTTATACCTACCCTTGCCCATTTAGATTGCATCCAAAGATAGACTAGAAATAGACCTGATAAAGTTGCAGCGATCGCCCATTTAATCGAGTCTTTCCAGAGAGCATTACTAATTCGCCTTTTCATACCATCCGACTGGGATTGATTTTGATTAATAGATGTTGCAATCTCAGTAAGCAGTTTCTTTTTAACCTCTTGGGGTTTAGGAATACTTACTACTAGAGCTTGTTGTTGAGGATTAATCAATTTTAAAACATCCTTAATCTCTCTATCAGTTTTAGCCTTCTCCAAACGTTCAGCGATTGCCTGTAGCGGGGTATTTTGCTGAGCAACTTTAGCAATAACCTCACCTTGACGAATATTTTGAACACGAAAAGAATTGACTATATCTAAGGGTACACCTAACAAGAAAAATATTGCCATTATTAAAGCTAGCCAAGAAATAATTTTGGAAGCTAGTTGTTCCCATTTTAAACGTGCGCTATATTCTCCAAAAAATATTAGGGAAAAAGATAAAAGTAAAAGAGGAACTCTTTCAACAATTTGACCATAAGTATTTAGTTCCCAAACTGCATCCGTAAACTTTGTAGGGATCATAATCGTAAAGAAATCTAAAAAGAATAAAGACATTAGCAAATAGCCAATACCTCTAAAAGTACTAAACGTTTGTCTTCCCATAGCTGGGACTTGAATATCCTGCATATATACCTCTAATTTTATTTATTCAAACTAACAAAGCTTTTAATTGAATACATTTGATCTAGTTTATGGGGAAATAATCTTTCCAATTTTGATGCCACTCAATCCATGCTTTTTCTAAAATTTGAGCTTTTTTTTCTATAGAGTTTTTTTGTAGTTCAGCCATAGTATTTTTGCCAAGTGGAATTGATAAAGTTGACAATAAGCAGCGACTATCAAACAAATCCCGAGTCCCAATCAAATAAGCACTGATGTGACTAAAACTTAAATCAAGGGGACGATGGTAAATGAATTGATCTTCAGTCACAGTTGTAAATCCATATGAATTAATACATGATGATAAATAAGCCCTTTCTTGATCGAAGAATAAAGCATAATATCCCACTTTATCTAAATAGTGAATTCTTGAATTATTACTAGGATATTTTAAGCCGATGATATCTAATGACTTAGGTATTGACACAACTCCATTAATATATAATGCGTCAATCCTTAAGTCATATCTAAAATCAGATTGTAATGATGAACTATATAAATATTGTCTTGCAGAGAGTGCACCATTTTGTAATGCTTTTGGCAAATTATTGGTAGAATTTAGTTGCCATTTAGCCATCGATATTTGACTAGGAAGTTGATATTTGGATCTGTTTTTGGGTAAAGTATTAGATAGTGAAATAATGATGGCAATGCAGCTTGTAATAAGCACGATCGCCAAGCAAAATATTTTAAATTTTTTTAAAGATATCAGTCTTGATTTTCGATCTTGATATGTTGGAATCAAATATATTTGAGCCATAAATTTTATATATTGATGATAAAGTTAGAAGCTTATGGATTATTTTGTAGGTTATATTTTATTTTTTATTGATATAGATTGTAGATTTGATTCGTAGGATTTGTTTAAAAATTTATAAGATAGACCACCAATTAGAAAAACAATTAGATTTGAGAAAATACCTGCACCACCGCCTGTATGCCAATAATTAAAACCATCAATATCACCTCTATCTAAAAGTATGGCAAGTAAAGATAGTCGAAGGCAATTGATTAAAATAATTGCAAAAATTGAGCTAATATAAACAAAGAATTTTTGTGATTTTCTTGTAGGATAAATACTTAGTAAAACAACAATAAATGGTAACATTGTTAGTATTGGTCCAACACTAGAACAACTGGGCATGACTTCAACTGAGCCATTAGCTAGATATACAATCGCTCCTTTTCTAGTAGTTTGAAATCCGAGATAATGCAACATAAAGTTTAATAATTGGGCATCAAGATTGATGACTGGTTTCAAGAAATTATATAGAGATGCATAGGGCAGTGAAATTAGGGCGGCGATAAAAAGTTCATTCTTATAAGTGATTAACTTTCTAAATCCTGAGGTGATTAGTAAAAGCCCAATGCAGGTAATTACAGGAAAGCAACCGTATAATACATCAACTTTTGATAAATAATGCTGCCCTAATATATGTCGAATCAGCATCCATAAGATTAAAGCTAGACCAATGATTGATGCTGCAATACTTCCACGAAATTTAAGACTATATTTGCGTTTCCACAGCAAGAATCCGATACTAATCCATCCTAAAACATCAATCAATGATGGAATTTTATCTGAGGTGCGCCAAACAAAGTAGAGATGTAATATGGCTAAACAACTAAGGGTTACAAATATCCAAAATGAGCGATGATAGAAAATTTTTTTTAGCTGTTGTAATAGCAATTCCATTGGCTATATATCTTTAAATCAAATTAGTAAATCAAATTGGCGATCGCGAATCCTGTTGATCACGCAGAGTATGAAAATCTTTGTCTGGATTCCATTGGATAGAACCATCACGACCTGTCCAGAAAACGCGGACTTTAGCTTCATAAAGTTGATTCACCATTTCTTCGCCAACACTAGTTGCTGAGGCGATCGCAATTTGAGGAGTGATTGCGTCCAAAATTTTGCGATCAATCTGTCCTCCTGTCCACCAGAGAATATTAGCGGCTAATTTTGGGAGTAGGTTTTTTTGAGAAATTATTACCTGTTGTGCTTTTTGATCAATATTGGCAAGGAGTAACCAAGATAGCCCTCCCGTTTTGATTTTGATGATATCAGGAGATTGATTAACTAATTGCACCTCCACTTGATTATTAATGGTGAGTGTTTCACCTGTTTTAATCGAAGCTAAGGGGGTTTTAGCAGATGCAAGAGCTTGTTGGAGATTTTGATAGGGTTTGGGTGTGACACCGAGGCTAATATCTCGAAACTGGGCGATCGCTATAGAGTTAGAAATTAAGGCATTCCAGCCATCACTGACATCAGGTTGGGTATCCGTAGAAATTGCCCAGTCTATGCGATTTACCCCTAGTTTTTGTAATAGTGGCTGCAAGGTGAAAGTGGCAAATTGCTGATCGCCGCTATTAATTAGTACCGTTTGATTTTGATTTCTAATAAACATAATCGGCACATCATTAAATGCTGGTAATGTCACCTGAAAGCTAGTTGATTGGGCGATTGCATTGGGGACAAATAGCACTACGCAAGCAAGCACAAAGGCAATTGTCCAGCGCTGCATTTTGCCAAACCAGGGCACAAGCCAAATTGCCATAAATAAAGCGTAGGCAAACAACATCTGCCAGAGATGGATTGTGCCAACGTTTGTATTAGCGTTGGGTAGAGTGTTAATCCATTGAGCAAGATCTATTGTCCAATGTAACAAAGGATAGAGCAACCATGCGATCCCTGCACCCATAGGGACAAAGATAATACCCAATACTCCACTGATGATGCCACCATAAGTCGAGATGGATACAAGTGGTGTAGTGATTAAATTAGCTAGTAGGCTATAGGGAGTCAGTTTGCCAAATACTAATAGTTGTAATGGCAATGTCCAAATATAAGCAGCGATTGGCACAGATAGTAATTCAGCGATCGCAGGTGGTAGCCATTCTAAACGCTCAAAAATTGACCTTGAGGTGGTGAGTAGCCCAAAGGTTGCCAGAAAACTAAACTGAAAACCCAAATCCCAAATCCAGAGAGGTTGATAGAATAATAGCAATACCGCCGTAACTACCAAACCAGTTATAGGACGGCTTCGGCGTTGGACAACTAGACCGATCAGGCTACCAAATCCCATCACAACAGCTCGCAAAATTGATGGGCTTGCCCCTGTCAGTAATAAATATCCGCCTAAGCAAATGCTCCCAATTAAAAATTGCAGTTTTAATGAACTATTGCGACTAATTGCGATCGCGGCTCCGAGTACCAATGTTACCTGAAAGCCTGACGCTGCTAAAACAGCAGCTAATCCCGCTTGAATAAAGGTATCTTTTAAATCGCTGGGTAAATCTACGGCTCGACTTCCCAAGACTAAGGAGCTAAGTAACGAACCTTCAGGGACACCTGCCCCCATCACATGGGCGCGGACAATCTTGCTGATAAACCACCATTCGCCAAAATTTGGTGGATCGCCTTGCAAAACTAGCGATCGACCACTTAATCCCGCAAATACACCTTGACGCGCTAAATAGGACTTAAAATCAAAGGCTCCAAAATTATCGGCACGATTGGGCAAATATAATCTTCCTGAAAGTTCGATCGCCTGACCTGACCGTAAACCCGTCACCTCAATCAATGGAACAGTGATATATAGCTTCCCTGAAGCTGCCACAAACTTATTAGCCTCATCAGACTCTACATTTGCTTTACTGGGCTGATTTTCAGTATTTTGTCTAGAATCTTTAACACTTAACTTGCCAGAGGGATTAATTTCCTTAACCTCTAATAAAAACTTAGCCCTCTCACTACGGGTCAAACTAGGTGCTTCCACCACAGTTCCTCGCACGATTACATTGGATAGAGGTGCATATTTAGAAATGTCATTGACTTGGGGCTGTGGCGTGCGAAGTCTGACATAGAAACAAGCAAAAACAGCTATTAAAGTTGCTAAGAGATAAACCCAACGCTTCGGTCCCAATCTCCAGATAGTAGGAACCACCAAAGACAAGGCAAAACCGATGGCAAATACTGTAAAAAAGCCTGTCCAATCTGGCAAAAAGCTAGCATAGGCTCCTGCCACAAAAAACAAAGCTAAAATTAAGACAACTTGCGATCTCCTCATTTACTCAGTTCAAATTGTCATCATGGTTTTTTCGCAGAGCGCGATCACTAAATTCTGATGGTGGACGATCATTGCTCCAAGCCCACCAAGCTGATTGGCACTCACATTGATAAAATTCTTGCCACTTGCGTTGATGGTTTTCCGTATAAACAGGCGATCGACGGTTAATCCACACAGCTTCAGCTTTACTTGGTGGCTGTCCACATTTAGAACAACAAAAACCATGGGCATGTGTCGCCTTTTCGACCCACTCTGGAGGAATCGGATTGAAAGCTTCCATAAGAATGATAGGTAGCGCACCTACGCGATAGTTGTTTTTAAAGATTTCAAGATCTTGCTTTAAGTTAACGCAAGATTAGCAATAAATGTCCTGCGGTGCTCATTTCAGTACAAATAAATCCATAAGAAATCTATATATTTATCTTGAGTCTCCAACGAATGAGAGCCTACGAGAATACTAAATGATACAAAAGTATTGAATAGATTAGGTTTCAAAGCATCTAGCCCAAAATTAGTTTGTTAGGAGTTCGATGAGTTTTAGACCTTAGAATCTTTATAATAGGACTTACGTATTGGGTAGATGTGGTGCGGGCGAACCCGCACCACATCTACCTCAAGCCTAATAAATTCGTTCGGTTTGCGTAAGTCCTATATAAAACAAAAGTTTTGAGAATCTACTACATAGCTAGCTTTAAATCTTTATTGAGAATGGAGACAATAGTCTCTGGATTAATATTTTATTGAATTCATTCTCAATAACCTTGAAATCTTTTATGCAACAGTATTCCTTGATGGGATCATCACTTTTTTCTCAATATAGCAGTCCTAAATCTTTGCGCTAAATGCAAAACGCTACATAAACGCTACATATAAGTCACTATTCATCAAGATGGATTAGCCAAAAGGCACAAGATATCTCGATAGATATACACTTGTTAGCTAATATTAAAATGTGTAAATATTCGCGTTAAGATGTAAAGGTTTGTTACAAGCTTTGCAACCATTCCATCGTTAGTGAGCCGTGTCAGCTTTATCTTCTGAACCCAATTATCGCTGGAGTCGTGACAACTACTCTGAACTAGCCCGCACTATTGACATCTGGCGCAATGTACTTACCTTTTCTTGGATGATATGGCTCGATGGTAAAAAATGGAGCTATATCGGTGGCAAGACTGAAGTCAAAGTAAAAAAACGCACTCGTCAACGGGCAATTTGGCTACGAGAGTCCATGCTGCAACTTGGACCGACGTTTATTAAAGTTGGGCAATTGCTGTCTACCCGTGCTGATATTTTGCCTGCGGAGTCTGTCGAGGAGCTATCCAAGTTACAAGATAAGGTTCCGGCTTTTACTGCAGAAAAAGCTAAGCAAATTATTGAGTCAGACTTAGGTAAGCCTGTTGAAAAGATATTTGCTTATTTTGATCCCATTCCCCTCGCCGCCGCAAGCTTAGGTCAAGTACATAAGGCACAATTGCATTCTGGTGAAGAAATAGTTGTGAAGGTGCAGCGTCCAGGATTATTAAAATTATTTGCGATCGATTTAGGAATTCTCAAGAAAATTGCGGAATATTTCCAAAATCATCCGAAATATGGTCGGGGGCGCGACTGGGTTGGCATCTATGAAGAATGTCACAAAATTCTTTACGAGGAAGCTGATTATCTTAATGAAGGTCGTAATGCTGATACCTTTCGCCGTAATTTTAGAGGCGATCGCCGCATTATCGTTCCGCGAGTTTATTGGCGCTACGCCTCTCGGAAAGTACTAACTTTAGAATATATGCCGGGGATCAAGGTAAGTAACTACGACGCTCTTGAAGCAGCAGGGATTGATCGCAAAATTATCGCTCGGATTGGGGCAGAATCCTATCTTGAACAATTACTCAATCATGGATTTTTCCACGCTGATCCCCATCCAGGGAATTTAGCAGTCACAGGTAAAGGCGAGTTGATATTTTATGATTTTGGGATGATGGGGCAGATTCAAACGATTACCCGTGACAAGTTGCTCCGCACATTCTTCGGGATAGCCCAAAAAGATGCGGAGGCAGTAGTGAATTCGCTAATTGATCTAGGAGCATTAGAAGTCAAGGGTGATATTGGACCAATTCGGCGATCAGTGCAGTATATGCTCGATAACTTTATGGGGCAACCTAAGGATAAGCAATCCGTAGCCGCAATTAGTGATGATTTGTACGATATTGCCTATGATCAGCCATTTCGTTTCCCTGCAACCTTTACCTTTGTAATGAGGGCTCTCTCAACTCTTGAAGGTTTAGGTAAAGGACTCGATCCTAATTTTAACTTTATGGAAGTCGCAAAACCCTACGCAACAAATCTTATGGAAAATGGTAGTGCTAAGGAATCAGGTAATTTATCCACCGCTTTTTTTGGTGAGTTAGGCAGACAGGCTGCCCAAGTAAGTAATACGGCGATCGCTTTACCTCGGCGCATTGATGACACTCTTGCCAAGCTCGATCGCGGTGATATTCGCGTCAGAATTAAATCTCAAGAAACTGATCGCCTATTGCGCCGCCTTAGTAATGTTGGTATTGGCGCAATCTATGCTCTTTTAGGAGCAACTTGCCTATTATGTGCCACTCTTTTATTAGTCAATGGCTGGCATATTCCCGCGATCATGGCAACCCTATTTGCCATAGTTTTTGTATTAGTTTTACTAAGGTTGTTATCGCGAATTGATCGCCCTGAACGATGATTTACCTTTAAATCAAATTTAATCAAATTTAATATTTGCAATGATTAAATCATTGCAAATATTAAATTTGATTTTGAAGATAGTTTATGAATATTACTGTAGTTTTTGCCTGTGAAGGTTAAACTAAAGACTGCTGTAGAAGAACTGATCAATTAAATACGTCGAGTCGAACCACATAACATGAAGTGTCTATTTGCGGGAGCAACCGATACAGGCTGTGTGAGATCAGCCAACCAAGATTCTTACTATATCGATCCTGATGGGCGATTTTTTGTAGTTGCCGATGGTATGGGAGGTCACGCAGGCGGGGAAATAGCAAGTAAGATTGCTGTAGATTCCATTCGCGCTTGTCTGGAATTTTTCTGGGATGCGGAGATCGATCCCCAGAAGTTAATGCAAGATGCGATCGACAAGGCTAATCAAGCAATTATTAATGATCAAAAGGCTAATCCTGTGCGATCAGATATGGGCACAACAGTTGTTTTACTCCTCTTTCGGGATGAACGACCTTGGTTTTGTCATATTGGTGACTCGCGGTTGTATCGCTTGCGTGGTACAAAACTAGAACAAATTAGCGATGACCATACATGGATTGCCCGTGCTATTCAAACAGGGATCGTGAATGCTCATGATGCCAAAATCCATCCTTGGCGACACATGCTTTTGCAATGTTTAGGGCGTGAAGATCTCAAGTCAATTACTGCCCGTGAAATTGAGTGGCAACCAGGCGATCGTTTTTTGATTTGTAGCGATGGCTTGACCGAGGAAGTGACTGATGCTCGCATTACCCATCACCTCAAAAGTATTCTTAATTGTCAGCAAGCTGCTGAAGCTCTGATTGATTCAGCAAAGAAACATGGTGGACGTGACAACATTACTGTAGTGATTGTTTCTAACGAATTAAATCCAAATTCATAAAATTCATCATAGGTAGAGGTTTCGCTGTGCATCGCCTCTATTTGTTTATCTAGTTATCTAGAAATATATGAATAGTCTGCGGAGAATTGGCTTTTTAATTTTGTTAACACTATCAGTTGTCGCGCTGATAGGACTTTCAGATATGAGTTCTTTTGGTAATTCAGAGGCAAAATCGTCCTTAGCTGAGGAGGCTTGGGGACAGGCTGGCTCGATCGCCTATCAAGCCGCTGCACGAACCATGCGAACTAAAAATGGTGAAGGCAAACCTCTCGATAATGTCCAGAAACGTTATTTACGTAGATATTTCATTGATTATCTGGATCGGGTCACAGTAATTTACGACGCGCAAATGATGGATCGTTGGATTTTAGGCAATGTGGCGGTTCATTTTGGCAAAGTGGAGACGATCGCCCAAACCTATTGCGATCGTATTTATTTACGTGCTCCCTATCAATCCGAAGATCTCAAACAATTAGCAATCCTTGCCCATGAAATGGTGCATGTGCGGCAATGCGCTCAGAATGGAGGCTTAGATCAATTTGGCTATCAATATTTTGTGGAATATAAACGCGCTGAGCAAAAGTACGAAAATAATCTCATGGAGCGCGAAGCATACGATTTACAAAGTCGTTTTGTTAAAACCAACCAATGAACTGATCCGCCACTCATGGTGGAGCAGTTCACTTTAAAAGCGCGGCTTAGCCACGTTTTTAAAAATATCTCTAGGTTTCAAGTTAACGTAAAGCGCAGTAACGTTAAAATCAGTAATGTTACTTCACGTCTTCGCTGTTTTGTATACTCGACCTCTTGCCAATCTCATCGAACAATTGCAGCGTCTCCCTGGAGTGGGGGCAAAAACTGCTCAACGCTTATCCCTTCACATCATCAAGCGTCCCACTGAAGAGATCGAAGCCCTTGCCCAAGCCTTACTGCAAGCTAAACAACAAGTAGGTAGTTGCTCTGTCTGTGGACATTTGTCGGCGGAGCCAATTTGCGAGATTTGCGCCCATCCTAGTCGCGATAACTCAGTTATTTGCGTAGTTGCTGATTCCCGTGACCTGATTGCTCTCGAAAAGACTCGTGAATATCGCGGCAAATATCATGTGCTGGGTGGTCTAATTTCACCAATGGATGGGATTAGTCCCGATCAACTTAATATTCAAAGCCTAGTCCGTCGCGTTAGTGGCAATAAAGTCTCTGAGGTAATTATGGCGATCGCACCCAGTGTCGAAGGAGAAACAACTACTCTATATGTCGGTGGCTTATTAAAGCCCTTTACAAAAGTTACGCGAATTGCCTTTGGAATTCCTATGGGCGGTGATTTAGAATATGCAGATGAGGTAACACTCGCCAAAGCGATCGAGGGCAGACGCGAATTAGATTTTTAGCTTGTTGCAGTACTTTGCACTCAAACCCAAACTAAGAAACTTTTAAATGTGAAGCTTAGTAACACATTTAGAAAATATCTTCTAGGTCGATAAATTGGCAATTGCTGCATAAAGCCTGTCTCTTTGAGACAGGCTATTAACAAAATCTTGTTGCATATTGATCCATCATGCAGATAATATTTTGCTGGTTTGCAACATAAGAATGATGATTAACCCATTCCATAGCAAAAGTTCTATGACAGCCTTATCTGGGTTAATTGGGTCAGGGTGCATGATCTTTGGATTGCCATGCTTACCCCCAATCCTTGCCAGTATATCGATGAGAGAACCACAGGCAATCTTAGTATTAGGCGGCTCTCCAGCCCGCGAAAAGTTTGCGGCTCAATTTGCCCTACAACATCCAAAGTTGCCAATTTTTGTGTCATCAGGCAGTCCAGAAGAATATGCTCAGTATGTTTTTGATAGTGCAGGGGTAGATCGTAGTCGCATCCATTTGGATTATCGTGCTGTGGATACGGTTTCTAACTTTACAATTATGGTGTCAGAACTTCAGAAGCGTAATATTACAGATGTATATGTAATTACATCCGATTTTCATATGCCACGTGCTCTGGTGATTGGCAAAATTGTTCTGGGAAGTCGTGGTATTGAGATGTACCCTGTCACTATTCCCTCAACAATTAAGTCAGAAAACCCTGCAAAATCTTTGCGCGATGGACTGAGATCAGTGTTTTGGCTAGTAACAGGTTCATAATCAAGAAACCAGCCCTGAGGTCTGCATTCTTGATTGGAGAAGTGATCAAAATTTCTAGGTAAATGCAAAAAACTATTGCTTGAAAATCCTAAATAGTGTTATCTTAATCAAGCGCTAAAAAAAAGAGCCAAGCCGGGATAGCTCAGTTGGTAGAGCAGTGGACTGAAAATCCACGTGTCACGAGTTCAAATCTCGTTCCTGGCATATTTATAAAAAGAGTTCGCCATGCGAACTCTTTTTTGTTGTGAACTGTTATGAACTATTTGTTAATTTTTCGAGAACTACATAGCTATTCACAATAAATTTTTTGAAGTTGTTACTTTTTAACAACTTCAAAAAATTTATTGGTTCTGGTTTCAGCGCAAAGCACTGTAATTGTTATAAGATGCCAAAAGCGAAGTCATCACGTAATTGATTGGAGATATAGCCTTGAAAGGAATTTTGATTAGCTTTGGCATCATGACAGTCGCTGTATTGGTCATTGTGTTTGCCCAAATTATGGGTGGACAGACCGCAGTTGCTAGTGTGTCTACAGGTGTACCCTCTACAGGCGTACCAAATCAAGCAGAAGTAAAAATAGCAGAAGCACCTTTAATTAATATGAGTGATTCCGAAATCAAAGAAACTGGCACTGGGCTTAAATATAAAGTAATCACATCAGGTACTGGTGCAACACCTAAGAAGGGTGATACCGTTTTTGTTCATTACATAGGTACTCTCGAAGATGGGACTAAGTTCGATAGTTCACGCGATCGCAATAGTCCTTTTTCCTTCAAGCTTGGCGTTGGTCAGGTAATTAAGGGCTGGGATGAAGGTTTGGCGGATATGCGTGTTGGCGATCGCCGTACCTTGATTATTCCGCCCGAACTTGGTTATGGCGCTCGTGGTGCGGGTGGAGTCATTCCTCCTAATGCCACTTTAATTTTTGATGTGGAACTATTGCGGATTTCCTAATTAAAAGAAGCACCATCGAAAGGTGGTGCTTCTTTTAATTCAAGTTAGCCTAGAAATAGTTTGTAGACAGGATTTTGGCTTTCGTCCCAATAGCGATAGCCAAGGGTATCGAGAAATCCCTGCCATTCTTGCATCTCTGTAGGCGGAACCTGCACACCCACGACAATGCGACCGTAATCAGCACCATTATTTCGATAATGGAATAAGCTAATATTCCAATGGGGACTCATCGAGCCGACAAACTTCATTAATGCGCCTGGACGCTCAGGAAACTCAAAGCGATAAAGCAGTTCATTATGGGCGAGCGTCGATCGCCCACCGACCATATGCCGCAAATGCAGTTTTGTTAATTCATCATCGGTAATTTCTATCGCTGTAAATCCATTTTCCGCAAAAGTCTTCGCCAGATTTGCCGCATCGGCGCGATTGACTATTTGAATACCTGTAAAAATATGGGCAATTTCTTGGTCGGCAATACGATAACTAAATTCAGTTAAGTTACGCTTGCCTAAAAGTCCACAAAACTTTCGTAAACTGCCCGCCTGTTCAGGAATTGTCACCGCAAAAATCGCTTCTCGGTGTTCACCCAGTTCCGCCCGTTCCGCCACAAAGCGTAAACGATCAAAGTTCATATTTGCACCACAGGCGATCGCTACTAGAGTTTGCCCCTCAAGACCTTCACGTTCGACATACGACTTGGCTCCAGCGATCGCTAAAGCACCAGCAGGTTCTAAAATCGAGCGTGTATCTTCAAAAACATCCTTAATTGCGGCACAGGTATTATCCGTATCCACCAATAAAATCTCATCGACATATTGCTGACAAAGGCGAAAGGTTTCTTGCCCAACTTCACGGACTGCCACACCATCAGCGAATAGTCCCACTTGATCGAGACGGACACGATGCCCTGCTGCTAGCGATCGGGACATCGCATCGGAATCTTTCGGTTCGACCCCAATAATTTTAATTTCAGGTCGTAAACGCTTGATATAGGCTGCCACACCCGAAATTAATCCTCCACCACCAATCGCTACAAATACTGCATGAATTGGTTTCTGACATTGGCGCAAAATCTCCATTCCAATAGTTCCCTGCCCTGCAATGACATCTGGATCATCAAAGGGATGGATAAAGGTTAAATTCTTTTCTGCTTCTAGTTGACGGGCATGAGCATAGGCATCATCGTAGGTATCACCATGCAAAACCACCTCCCCACCTCGCATTTTTACCGCATTCACTTTTACGAGTGGCGTGGTCACAGGCATGACAATAATCGCTTTAGTGCCAAGTTCGCGAGCACTGAGGGCAACTCCCTGTGCATGATTTCCTGCGGAAGCGGCAATAACTCCATTCGCCAATAAATCGGGTGGCAATTGGGCCATCTTGTTGTAAGCACCACGCAATTTAAAAGAGAACACTGACTGCATATCTTCTCTTTTCAGCAATAGGCGATTATTTAATCTAGCTGATAAATTGGGAGCATATTCTAAGGGAGATTCTTGCGCGACATCATACACGCGAGCTTTGAGGATTCGTTCTAAATAGTCAGATTGCATACAGATCGCACAGCGCCATCATCTTGTTCATCAATTTGGCAAGCTACAATTTTACTCTCTTTTTTCTTATAGCAGTCCTAAATCATTTGTAGATTTTTGTTTTTTGCAGAATTGCACCATTTCGTGATGCGACTCTACAAAACATTTAGGATTGCCATAAATTCTGGGTTCTTAATGGGAATTCACGATAAACTTTAGCTAGAAGAAATTTTAAAAGGCTTATGCAAGGCAAGTTCCCATTGTATCCCCCTGTACACTTTGGCACTGACGGTTGGCGAGGTATCATTGCAGACGATTTTACCTTTGATCGCTTAGCAGCAGTTGCCCCAATCGCCGCCCATATTTTACAGGAAACCTTTGGTAAATCAGGCAGCAATATGATCATTGTTGGATATGATCGCCGATTTATGTCTGATGCTTTTGCTAAACACACTGCTGAAGTAGTAGCCGCGATCGGATTTGATGTGTTACTTGCCTCTGATTTTGCACCTACCCCCGCTTTTAGTTGGGCAGCTTATGACCGCAAGGCTCTGGGAGCTTTGGTAATTACCGCCAGTCATAATCCAGCAAATTATTCAGGATTAAAAATCAAAGGTGCATTTGGTGGGTCAGTTTCACCAGATCTCACAACCAAGGTTGAGGAAATTTTGGAACGTGGTGATTTTGTCTATGAAACTTCTCAAAATGGCAAAATTGAGACTTTTGATGCATGGGCAAGTTACTGTCAAGCTTTGCGGGAAAAGGTCAATGTTGAGGCGATCAAAGAGGCGATCGCGATGGGAAAGTTGACCGTATTTGCGGACGTAATGCATGGAGCTGCCGCAGGTGGTTTAGCAAAAATTTTAGAATTGCCAGCCGCCCAATCTAATTTAATTGAGATCAACAGTGATAGTGATCCCCTCTTCGGTGGTGGTGCGCCCGAGCCGTTACCAAGATATATCGCCGAACTCTTCCGTCGAGTCAAAACCCATCACCACGATTATCCCGATAAAACTTTGGTGGGTTTTATTTTTGATGGTGATGCAGATCGGATTGCCGCAACTGATAGTGAAGGCAATTTCTTAAGTTCGCAAATTCTGATTCCGATTCTCTTAGAACATCTCGCTAAAAATCGTGGTTTCAAAGGCGAATTGATTAAAACCATTAGTGGTTCCGACTTGATGCCTAAGGTTGCAGAACTCTTTGATTTACCAGTTTATGAAACTCCTGTTGGTTACAAATACATTGCCGAGCGAATGCTTTCGGGAATCCCCTGTCTATTAGGTGGTGAAGAATCTGGTGGCGTTGGCTATGGCAACCACATTCCAGAGCGTGATGCCTTGCTTTCAGCTTTGTATGTGTTGGAAGCGATCGCTACATCCAACAAGGATTTAAGTGTTCTCTATAGTGATTTGCAAAAGCAAACTAATTTCTTCTCTCACTATGATCGCATTGATAAAAAGCTTTCAGGCATGGCGGCGCGTGAGAGGTTAGTGGCGACCCTTCAGCAGTTCTCTCTTACAGAAATTGCAGGACGTAAAGTAATTGACGCTCAAGCACCCGATGGCTTTAAGTTCCGTTTAGAAGATGGCAGTTGGCTATTAGTGCGCTTTAGTGGTACTGAGCCTTTGCTACGACTCTATTGCGAAGCAGAAACTTCTGAACTCGTGCAGAAGACTCTCAATTGGATTTCCGATTGGGCAGAACAATTCAACTAAAATAGAAGAGGCGCAAAGCGCCTCTTCTATTTTAGCAAGCTTCAGTTTCTAGTACACAGCGTAAAGTTGATAAACCTTTTTTGAGTTGACGTGAAATTGTCACGGCACTTACTCCCAACAACTTCGCAACATCCCTTTGAGGCATATCTTCGATAAATACAAACTCAACAATCTCTCTGGTGCGTTGCTCTAAAACTGATAGAGCTTGATGTAAACGGAACTTCTCATCCTGTTGTGATTGCATATTGCTCTTAGGATCAGCGACAAGATCACCAATGGAAGCTGCATCTTCTTCTTCAGAACGAATTGGAGCATCAAGACTTAAAGGAACACGATTTTGAAAAGCGAGTTTAGCTTCTTGCCATTCACTCAATTTGATTCCTAGAGCAGTAGCAACTTCCTGCGTGGAAGGCTCCCTTTGTAAGGTATTGCGTAACTTCTGCATTACACGTACTGATTGTTGTTGCAAGTCTAGACAACGCCGAGGTATGCGGACTGAGGAGCTTTTGTCGCGTAAATAATGTTGAATTTCGCCGCGAATATAGCGTACGGCAAAGGAACTAAAGGCATAACCGCGATTTAGTTCAAAGCGATCAACTGCGCCAATGAGACCTAATGCTCCTACTTGTAATAAATCGTCGTATATTTCTGAGTGACGATCTGCCCAAAAATGTACTTCTTTTTTAATTAAGCCGATATTTAAGCGCACGATGCGATCGCGTAGGTATGCAGATGGTGCTTTGCGATATTGCTTAAGTAATTCGAGGGTTGTGTTTTTGTCTGCCGCCGAAAACTCACGTACCCTATGAGTGGTGATGCTCAATTGAGTAGGAATGTCGGATTCGATGGTGAGTGCTGCGGTAGTCATAGTTTTGCCCTGAACTAATCAAGCTTTTGAATTAAGTCATGAATAACTTGTTTGTTTCGATGTACTTAGATTAGGTGCTTAAAGGGCGATCGTCACCTTGCAGGCTGTTAGGGATTTTTAAATTTTCACAATACCTAACACCTAACAGATTGTTAGGTGTTATAAAAAAGCAGCGCAAAGCGCCGCTTTTTTATACTTTAGGACTTACGCATTGGGTAGATGTGGTGCGGGCGAAGCCCGCACCACATCTACCTCAATCCTAAGAAATTCGTTCGGTTTGCGTAAGTCCTATACTTTTGGTAACTGGTACTGAGAGATAATTCGCTTAGCAAATTCGGGGACATGGACTTCTAGCTTTTTGGGGTAGTTGCGACGCACGTAGAGATAATTGCGGACAAAGTGGGAATCGATGGAAAAACGCCCATATTCCAAACCTTTGGGACCAATCTTATTCACCACAAAGCTAATGAGCCAAGCTAACCAAATTGGCAAAGTGACCGCTTGATCATACGCCGAGATTCCTTGTTGTACGGCGGCGCGTCGATCGCCACTAGAGATGACAGGCTGAATTTGCAATTGATCCTTGATTAACTCCAGCATCTCTTGACCCGTCTCGTTTCGCACTACGATCCATTGCCAGCCAAAGGTTGCGCCCATATAGCCCACGACGATATCAGCTAGGGCATTGGTGTAGTCAAAGCAGGTCATGCAGGATGAAGCAAACACATCCTTGAGTTCCCTAGTATTTAATCCAAAAAATGGCACTAACTCTGTCGAACCGTCGGAATGCTTGAAATGCACATTAAAGTCCTGCATGAATTCATAATGCACTACAGTTTCAGGCGATCGACTGGTGGTATCCAGAAATTTCTGTAACCCTTCTCTCGTAACATTATCCGTGCAGGGTGTCCCTAAGACATAGAGCTTTTCTAAGCCTAATTCCTTCTCGACCGTGCGTAGCGCTTGGATTTGGCAGCCCACACCGATCGCTAAAAGCCTCTTGATACCTGACTTTTCGATCTGCTCTAACACCGAAAGATTGGGCGAAAGCGTCGGTTTATTGACGCGTGCCGCCAAAATTTCCTCACGGGTACGGGCAATTATAGGCTGAGGCTTAAAGCGATCGCTAGCGCTTGACTGCACACAGACCACACCTTCGACCAGACCTTTTTCGAGCATCTCGATCGCCAAAGTAGAGACAATGCCTGTCCATTGCGCCCCTGCGATCGGTTCAGTTTTGCGGGCGGCGATCATTTCTTGATGCACACCGAAATAAAGTTCTTTTTCATTATCGAGATCACGCGATCGCCCGTGGGATTGCATCTCTAGATCATCAATATGCTGAGTTATAAACGCGCAAGCCTCTTTGACGTAATGTATGTAATAGGTATCACAAAGACCACATTCACTGCACAACTCTTTGGCAGGGCGACGCTGGACATCTGCGAGACCCTTTGCCTTGCGATGGGATGGGACAACCGACATTTTGCTATTTCTGACTATATAGATTTAACGTAGATCATATCAGTCAAGAGATTGGAGTCATGACGCACCCCCCAATCTCTTGCTTTTAAACTTACTTAAGACTCACGCAATATTATGGTAAAGGTGACATCCTTACCTATTTAGCACTACCAGCAATACTAACGAGTTTACTAAGTATTAAGTATATGTAGTGCAGTCAAAGTCCACGCCAAATGACGAAATTTTTTAAAGAGGTATGGTAATACGAATACTGGTTCCTAAAGTTTCTTCGCTGTGAATATTGAGATTTCCGCCATAAAACTCTACTAAAGTCTTCGCTAAAAACAAACCTAATCCCATCCCCTGTTGCTCGTAAAATTGGCGTTCAAACTGAATATAAGCACCAATATTCGCAATTTGCGCTTTGGTCATCCCCCTTCCGTGATCTTTGATTGTCAATACCCAATGTGCATCAGTGGCATAACTGCTCAAGCAAACCTTTGTTCCTTGGGAGGAATATTTAAACGCGTTGTCAATTAATTCATCAGCAATTTTGATTAGATCCTCGGATGCCATTCTTAAATCGACTTCAGTAATATCTATCTGCAAGTCATCTGGGCGCTCATATTCTCTTGCTTTACGTTGACTGATATTGCTGAAGACGACAAAACTGTTACAAGGATGCTGCGAAGTGAATCTGGGCTGACCTTGGGATCTCAATACTAATAACTTGCTGTAGAGCAAATAGTTTTGGATCAGGCGATAGAGACGATCTGCAGACCGATTAATACCATAAGCGTAGTCATAAACATCCAAAGGAGTTACTTGTTCACTTTGCATCATCAGGAGTTCGGATAGTCCCATAATTCCTGAAAGTGGGGTCTGTAGCTCATGGGGCAAAGATAACGTAATGCTTCTACGCAAGGCATTCATCTTTTCCTCAATGCGTTCCTCGATCAATTTTTGCTTCTCCAAACGCACAGTGATCGCCGCTAGTAATTCATCTTTTGTACAAGGCTTTTCCAGATAATCATCAGCTCCCAATGACATCCCCTTACGATTACTATAGCGATCAACCATTGATGTCAAAAACAAAAAGGGAACTGTACTGAGATCCTTATCTTGACGCACCTGTTCGAGAACTTCATAGCCATTGAGTATTGGCATCATAACATCACACAAAATCAAGTCAGGTTGTCTTTGACTTGCTAAATATACGCCCTTTTCCCCATTCTCGGCAGTAATTACTTCAAAACCTTCAACTAAAAGTAGATCCTCAAGGGAATCTCGAATTAAGTCTTCATCTTCGATGACTAGTATTCGTACCATAACTTCTTCCAATTATTTTTATGTTTTTTATGTTATTAATACTTAATCTATCCACGGGTAGTGCTTAATTAAGCACCATGCATCAATAACTTTAAACCCTAGAAGTCCGCTAAGCAGGCGACACACGCCTTGGTTTTGGGTTATGATTATGCCGAGATACATAGCATCACAAAGTACTATTATTATGGTACTAAACTATTATTATGATACTAAATAATTTAAGGCAGTTAAGAACCCAGAAATCGACACTTAATCAAATTATTCACTAATTACTATTAACCTATTCGTCAGGTACTACTCGCCTAAGTAAAATTGTAAATGTTGCGCCTTGGGATTGGTTGTTAGTTGCCGAAATCTCTCCATGATGAGCTTCTACAGTCATTTTGCAAAAAGAAAGTCCTAAACCAATTTGAGCAACCCCTGTCACAATATTACCCACCTCATACTTTTCAAAAATAACTTGTTTTTGTTCTGGGCTAATGCCAATGCCACTATCAATTACTTGGATTTTAACTAGATCTGGTCGATCGGGATTTCTAGGTAAGCATTCGATTTGCAGAATAATAAAACTTTGCTGAGGAGAAAATTTGATCGCATTATCCATCAGATTGTCTAATACTCGGCGAATTAAATTCTTATCGGCGGAAATATAGGCTGTTTCCTGAGGGAACTTACCTAAAACGGTGATTTGCTTACTTGATGTCAATGGTTCAAAATCATCAATTACAGATTTTGCCATGTCAACAATATCAATATTGCTGAGATCGAGAAATAGTTTCTTCGCTTCAATCCGTCCAATCGTCAAAATATCATCAATGAGGAGACGCATTTGCTCAATGGTTTGGCTAATTTGATCGAGTCTTTTTTGGGCGCGATCAGGCAAACCTAGAGATTTGAGGGAATCACAGCCCAGCATGATGCCAATTAGGGGATTACGAAGATCATGCACGATGGTTTGCATCATTTCTGCGCGTAACTGCATGGTGTCTTGAATACGATCATATTGCCTTTTAATCCGTAGCATTGATCGCATACGGGCACGTAACTCGATACTATTAATGGGTTTGCTGATAAAATCATCGGCTCCAGCATCGAGACAACGGGCAAGGTCTTCTTTATCTGATAGAGCTGTGACGATAATGATCGAAATATGATGAAATAATGGATTTTTTTTTAGATGCTGACATACTTCAATACCATCCATATCTGGCATCATGACATCTAGCAAAATAATATCAGGTTTGATTTCTAGGATACTATCGAGAGCTTCTGCACCGTTGTCTTTATAGTAAAGCTCATATCCTTCTTTAAACAGCAAAATTTCGATTACATCAAAATTTGCTGGTTCATCATCTATAACTAAAACTACTGGTTGATTACCCATGTTGCTTGTACTCAAAGTTAGGATGCACGAAATATCGTCTAACTTCCACTAGAGGCTGAATTAATTGACTTGTTTTTATGTTTATTAAGTAGCTCAACTTAATTAAAACCTAAAACCAGAGTTTGTTCCGCCCGCGTAGCGGGCGGAACAAACTTCTCGGTTTTTATTTTACTTATGTCTAGCTACTTAGGACTTACGCAAACCAACCAAGAACTAAAGTTCTTGGCTGAAAGCTAAAGTCAGCTAAAGCTGACTAAAACGCTTCTATGATCAACCCGTTTCAACGGGTTTAAGCTTTTAGCCCGTAATTTATCACAGGGCTGTTGCGTAAGTCCTATTTATTTTGCCCTAGGCAAAATAAACATAAAAACCTAGAATTATTTTTCTGTTCATAAATGAGTGAGTACTCATTTAGAAACTGCAATAAAGTTAAAGCTAGAGAGATTGTACCCAACTCTAGGGATAAAGATATTAGAATGTGACTAACTAACTTAGTAAATTCACTTAGTAAAATTTTTAAAAGTGTGGCAAAGCATTAGTTACAAAAATTTAGCTAAATTTTTATGATTAGCGCAAAAATCTATACAAAAATTAGCTTTCTCCAATCTTAGAAGTTAACTGGCTGCTTTTATTCTGACAGATTTTCATTTACCATGACTTGAGATATTTCGCGGAAACAGATCATGACCTCAGATGTCAAAACTCTAGCAGCAATCGATGTGGGTACAAATTCCATCCATATGGTAATTGTACAAATTAAGACCTCGATTCCTAGTTTCACTGTTATTGAGTCGGAAAAAGCAACTGTCAGACTTGGAGAACGTTGCGCTCAAACAGGAAATTTGACTGAAGATGCGATGCAGAGATCGCTAGAAGCCTTAAGACGATGTAAAGAGATCTGTCGTACTCAAAAAGTAGAAGAAATTGTGGCGGTAGCAACCAGTGCCACCCGTGAGGCTCCCAATGGGGCAGAGTTTATTCGTCGTATCAATGAAGAACTTGGACTGTATATTGAAGTAATTTCTGGACAAGAGGAAGCCCGTCGCATTTATTTGGGGGTGATTTCGGCAATGGAACTCAAGGATGAGCCGCATCTATTGATTGATATTGGTGGTGGTTCTACAGAAATAATTTTGGGGGATGGCAGAGATCCTAAATATCTGAGTAGTACCAAGATAGGGGCAGTAAGGCTAACAGATTTATTCGTTAGTACTGATCCAATTTCTCAAACGGAATATGATCGCCTATTAGGATATATTCTCGGCTCGATTGAGCGTCCTACGGATGACTTGCGATCACTATTGCAGGAAAAAAACATCAAGTCACTCAATGCGATCGGTACATCGGGAACTGTTGAAACGCTAGCGATTTTGCACTCTAGGGAAAAGACAGGACTAGTTCCAAATCCTTTACAGGGTTATGAGATTCCCTTCGCAGACTTAGAAAATATTGTCTGGCGGTTACGTCGAGCAAATTTAGATGAACGTACAGCAATGGTTCGCCAAAAGAGAGCAGAAATCATCTTGGCGGGTGCACTAATTCTTCTAGAAACTATGCGGTTAATGGGAATTCCCAAAATTACTCTTTGTCAGAGTGCTTTACGTGAAGGTTTAGTCGTAGATTGGATGATTCGGCATGGCTATATCGAAGATGGTTGGCGCTATCAAAGTACTGTGCGCGATCGCAGCATTTTTAAGCTTGCTGATAAGTATGGAATTGATACTAAATACGCTAAACAGGTTGCTGATCACGCTCTGAGCATTTTTGATCAAACTAAAGGCGTATTTCACGAATGGAGTGATAATGAGCGACATTTGCTCTGGGCTGCGGCAATGTTACATAATTCGGGACATCACATCAGTCACGACGCTCACCATAAGCATTCCTATTATCTAATTCGTAATGGCGAATTATTAGGCTACACCGAGTCAGAAATTGAAGTAATTGCTAATCTCGCTCGCTATCATCGCAAGAGTGAACCCAAGAAGAAACATGATAATTTCCAACGTTTAGGAAGTGAACGCTTGAAGTTATTTATTCGACAAGCTAGTACCTTTTTGCGTTTGGCAACAGCTTTAGATCGTCGTCAAATTGGTGCGATCACTTCCATTCGTGTGGCTTGTAATTCTCGAACTCGTACTTGCTCTTTGCATCTTACCCCCAAACAAAGTAATGATCCCTGTACTTTAGAACTTTGGAGTCTCGATTATAAAAAGCAACCATTTGAAATGCAGTTTAACGTTACGCTGTCGGTATCGTTAGAGTAGATTGAGATGGAAAGTTCTCTTTCTTTAATAATTATTATCGCGATCGCCGCAGGGATTTCTGCTCGTGTTATTGCCAATTTTTTTCGTGTGCCGAGTATTGTCTTTCTATTATTGTTTGGAGTAGCTCTGGGTGGGAATGGCTTTAATTTGGTACAGCCAAGGTTATTAGGTAATGGTTTAGAGGCGATCGTTTCTATTTCTGTTGCCCTAATTCTCTTTGATGGCGGACTCAATCTCAAACTTCAAGAACTGGGTAAGGTTTCTGCAAGTTTACGCAATTTAATTACTGTTGGTACGCTAATTACCTTGATTGGTGGTGGTATTGCCGCCTATTGGTTGAGCGAATTTCCTTGGACGATTGCTTTCTTATATGCTGCCCTTGTCGTCGTTACAGGACCTACGGTAATTAATCCCATTGTTGAGGAAGTGGGACTAGATCGCCGTCTTGCTACAATTCTTGAGGGAGAGGGAGTACTCATTGATGCGATCGGCTCGGTGTTAGCAGTAGTAGTTTTAGATGTTGCATTAAATCCTGCCGCAGGATCCTTTGAGGTGGTCATGGATTTAGGCTTACGTTTAGGGGTTGGAGGGACAGTTGGTGCGATCGCAGGATGGCTACTGGGAAGGTTTTTACAACGGGCTACATTTTTGGCGGAGGATACCAAAAGTGCAGTAGTCGTAGCAGCTGTTCTTGCTCTCTTTGGGCTTGCCCAAGAAATTCAAAGTGAGTCTGGACTAACGGCAGTCGTGGTTATGGGAATCATTCTCCGAGCTTCAGAAATTCCCAATAGCCGTGCTTTACTAAAGTTCAAAAGTCAGTTAGTAGCACTGATTGTGTCAGTGCTATTTATTCTCCTTTCCGCTAACCTATCTATCCCAAGTATATTTGCACTAGGCTGGGGTGGTGTGCAAACAGTGCTCTTTATGATGTTGATTGTGCGCCCGATCAATGTTATCGTCAGCACATGGAACAGTAGTTTTACATGGCGGCAAAAGGCATTCTTAGCTTGGTGTGCGCCGAGGGGCATCGTGGCGGCTTCCGTGGCTTCGCTATTTTCGATCTTATTAACGGAACGAGGAGTCAATGGTGGTGAATCAGTTAAAGCTCTGGTCTTTCTGACGATCGCAATGACCGTATTTTTGCAGGGATTGTCTGCCAAATTGGTAGCGAAGTTGTTAGGGCTTAGTCAAGGCGACATCTCAGGATTAGTAATTGTCGGGAGTAATCCTATTGGCATTCTCGTAGCGCGTCTCTTTCAAGCTAATGGTCACAGGGTCGCATTGATTGATACCAATGCTGAATTTTGTAAACAAGCTGCTGAATATGATATTCCTGCTTTTGTTAGTAATGGACTAGATGCAAAATCCTTAGCTGAAGCAGGGCTTGATTCTGTAGGAACCTTTGTCGCTCTGACAATTAATACTGATGTGAATATCGTGATTGCTCAACTAGCAATTAAAGAATTTAATCCTCCTAAAGTATTTGCCATTTATGTCAAAGAGGTAGAAAGCGATCGCAATCAGCCTGAAGTTCAGCAAGCCTTTAGCAACCGTGTACCAATTAAAACTTGGAATCAATATATTCTGCAACGGGAAGTGAGAGTGGGAGAATTTCTATTGATATCTGAAGAAATTGAAGAGCAACTAAATCGATTTAATACTCTATTTAATGCAGGAATGTTGTTGCCATTGTTATTTGAGCGTAAAGGACAATTACAAATCGTATCGGCAGATATGAATTGGGAAAAAGGCGATCGCATTGTCTACTTACTATATACACCTAAAACTTTACCCCAAGCTCAATTTGAAGTATTCCCACCTAATACTCTTGATATCACGCCAGTAGTTCTGTCTGATCTCGATATTGCTCAAAAAGCTAGTGATTCCAATTCCTCTAGTTCACAAAAGGGGAAAAAAGTTGTGGCTTCCTCTAATTCTGATTATTTCTTAAGTATGGCAAAGGATATTCTCAAAAGGCGTTCTTAATTAACGTGAGTTCGGGATAAGGAAAAGGACAAAAAAACGGAGAAACCGATAAGCTGAAAATAAGAAAAACAAGTTCAGCGAAGTAACTCCCATGAGTAATAGTTTAGAAGCCCTATTTTGCCATGTCGATAATTTTTGCAAAATATTTGAGCCAAAATGGCGACAAATGTTGCTGGGCAATGGCTTACAACAAAGACAAAGGACAAGATGTCTGAGTATGAGTGAAATCATGACGATCCTGATCGGCTTTCACCAAAACCACTACCGCAACTTCAAACATTTCTATGAAAAACAAGTGTGCAAATATTGGTGGAAGGAGTTTCCCAGACTACCAAGCTACAACAGGTTTATCGAGTTTATGGGTGCAGCAATGATGCCACTGTGCATATATAGAGGTTTTCAAATGAGTGTGTACTCATTTGAAAACAAAAAATCAGTCCCATTAAGAGTTTTGAGTTTTCATTTTGCCTACGGCAAAATGAAAACCGCTATACCTGAAACATTGTTTTGGCGAATGTACAGGTATTAGTTTTGTAGATTCAACATCACTAGATGTCTGCCACAATCGACGGATACACCAGCACAAAGTCTTTAAGGGGAGAGCAGCTCGTGGCAAGACATCAGTAGATTGGTTTTTTGGTTTCAAACTGCATTTACTCGTCAATGAGTGCGGCGAACTGCTGAATATCCAAATTACGCCAAGCAATGTGGATGACCGTAAACCGATCCCTGATTTACTCAAATTCATGTTTGGCAAAGTCTTTGCTGACCGTGGTTATGTATCTCAATCTTTAGCATCTCAACTGTTCCAAGATTTTGGGATTGAGTTCTTCGCTAAACCCAAACGCAATATGAAAAATCGCTTGATGCGCTTGACTGACAAGTTGTTTTCTCGCAAGCGCTCGATTATTGAAGCGATCATTGACCAACTCAAAAATATTTCACAGATCGAACATTCTCGTCATCGCAGTCCCATCAATGCCATGATTAATGTCATTTGTGGCTTGATTGCTTATTGTCACCAACCCAAGAAGCCTTCTTTAACCCGAAATCACGTTAAAAAGTGGCGCGAATTGCCGCACAAATCGCAAAAAAACAGTGGGAATTGCGAAGCAATTCCCACTGTTTTTCAGCTTCGTCAAACTGACGTTAAAATATTTCTGGGTTTTCAGTAAACGCAAAGTCCTATATGTCTATAAAATTGGTAAATAACCCATCGCATTTTTGACAGCATTGAGGGTTTTAAAGGCATTTTCAGAGGCTTTTTCGCGACCTTCTTGTAAGATGTGATCCAGATATCCTGATTCTTTGACCACTTCATAATATTTAGATTGAATTGGCTCAAGATGCTTGATCGCAGCATCAATCAACACCGTCTTAAAATCTCCCCAGCCACGCCATGTCGCCGACTCAACTTGGACTTCTTCCTTAGTTTTATTCGCAAAAATCGCGTATAAACCGAGTAGATTATTTGCTTCAGGGCGATCGCTATCATCAAAGACTAATTCACGGACAGAATCGGTCTTACATTTCTTGATTTTTTTGGCAATTTCATCGGGCTTATCGAGCAGATGAATCCGACTCATTTCCGAAGGATCTGACTTCGACATTTTTTTAGTGCCATCGGTGAGACTCATCACCCTTGCCCCTTCTTTCCGAATTAGTGGCTCAGGCACTTTCAAAACTGGTGCAAACTGATCATTAAACCTTCCCGCAATATCCCGCGTTAGTTCCAAATGTTGCTTCTGATCTTCTCCAACAGGAACTAAATCCGCTTGATATAGCAAAATATCCGCAGCCATTAGTACAGGATAATCCAGTAGCCCTACTCCCACATTTTCCCCTTGTTTGATCGCCTTCTCTTTGAATTGGATCATGCGCTCCAACCAATTTAGCGGCGTGATGCAATTGAGAAGCCATGTTAACTCAGCATGGGCGGATACATGGGACTGCACAAAAATTGTGGAAATCTTGGGATCAATACCACAGGCAATGTATAAAGCTGCAATGTCGCGAGTGTTGCGAGCTAAAGTTTGCGGATCGTGAGGGACAGTAATCGCGTGCAGATCGACAACACAAAAGAAATTTTCGTAATCGGTCTGAGTCTCTACCCAGTTACGAATAGCCCCCAAATAATTGCCAATATGGAGGTTGCCAGTTGGTTGTACACCAGATAGAACTCGTTTTTGCATGGAGAATAATTTGTCAGTATATTTAGAAGGATTGAGAAACAAATGGCAGATGCAATTATCGATCAAATGAATTAGGAATTACGCAAAAGGAATTGAAACTATTTTTTTAACGCTTAGCGCTTCCTACAATTTAAGACTACATGTTGAAAAAGTATTGATGGGAAAAGGGGCAGGAAAAACTATGGTACGACAAAAGGGCAAACTCGTTTTCCCTAAATCCCACTCAAAAACCTTAGGTATAGTACCAATTAATGTTTCAACTATGCTCTTACGAGGATCTGATGGGGCGACTTGATAGATCACACTTAAGGCATCATCTGGGAACCATGCCCGCACTAAGATTAATAATTTGGGAGCAGTCAGAGCACGATCGCGATTATCAGGTACTAAACGAATACCCACTAAGCGATCGCTCTCAAAGTAAACATTAGCGATAAAACCACGCACATAGACTAGTTGGCGATCAGGCAAGGCATACAAACCTTCACCCCCTGGTTGCAACTGATGTACCGTAAATTTATCGCGATGGATTGTAGTGATCGCCACCCAATTATTGTCCTTAGCATATTCAAAAAACTGCTTCTGCAACATCCCAAGGTGTAAAGTTGACGGTTGTAAGGGAGGTTGTGCTCTGGTCTGTAAACTTGGCAAAGTCCTTACTGCACCGAGTTTCTCGGTAGAACTATCAGCATCATTGGCGTGTACCATAGAAATACCAACAATCATCTTGATCAAGTTGATCAAGATTGCCGCGATCGCTAATCTCACACAAACATAAAGTTTGACTTTAACTGCCACTGTAGTTGCCATATGTTTGTCATATATGTTTGCCATACTTGCCATATAGCTTTTTTCAAGCAAGTTACAGATGTTTACCTCCGCAAACCCTATTTCAGAAGTCTGATAAACGCTATATGCCATATTTACGGTTAAGGCTGATAGATCTTTAATTTCCCTAGTTATTACTTTAGCAAAAATTCTTGTTTGCAATTATTTAATTCAGACAATTTCTCGCGATGGTATCGTAGCGATTTCATGATATAGGTAATAATTAGCCGTCTATTTGCAATTTCTTTATTTATGTCACTTAAACCAGAGTCAGAGTCAGACCGTGGGAAAAATAAAGCTTCCTCCAAAAACTTTGAAGCCATGAGAAAGTTTTCCGAAAAATATGCCAAAAACACAGGCACTTTTTTTTGCTCCGATCCTAGCGTAACAAACGCTGTTATCGAAGGATTAGCAAAACATAAAGAAGAATTTGGTTCTCCTCTTTGTCCTTGCCGTTATTACGAAGACAAGGAAGCTGAAGTTAAAGATACCTATTGGAATTGTCCCTGTGTGCCAATGCGTGAACGCAAAGAATGTCACTGTATGCTTTTTCTGACCCCAGATAATCCCTTCGCAGGAACTAAACAAGACTTAGAGCTAGTAGATATAGTATACGATGCCTAAACCATAGTAACCCTCAATAATCCTCAATAAAATGTGGTAGTGCTGTAAAGTAATTTTTTTAGTAATTGTGCTGCGGGCGCGAAGCGCCCGCAGCACAATTACATTGCATGACTACCAAAATGTTTTAGGACTACTAAGTAGCTAGATATAAGTAAACTAAAACCCGAGAAATTTGTTCTGCCCGCGTAGCGGGCGGGACAAAATCTAGTTTTAGGTTTTAATTAAGTTGAGCAACTTATAATAAACTAGTTTTATATTTTGTACCGTATTTATTTTTGTAATCACCAGTAGCAAAAGTTTTTTACAAATTTGCTTTGGTTGGCTTGTCTGTCAACGTGGAGAGCTATGAATGACACTGAAAACACTTGGGACAAAGATGCTCTAAAAAATCCAGAGACAGAATATCAAACCTTATTAAATCTATTGAGGCAAAAACAAGGTTTTGCTACTCTTTTTGTGCGTTGTTCACCTGATGAAGGGGAGCAAATTATAAAAAGGGCAATAAGAGATATACCCCATCGAAGTATCCATGTATTAAGACTTGATCAGCCGATCAATGATTTCTATGAGTTGCTAGTTGAGAGGAAAGATTTACATAAGGCAAATGTATTATTTGTTACAAATATCGAAGAGTTTTTAAAAGCCAAAGTTGAAGATATTGCTGATAGTAGCTTAAGCGAAAAGCTAAAAAATATTACACGACCACTAGCCCATTTAAGTTTATTGCAATCCAAGCTTAAAGAGCAATTTTCAATTTGTTTTGTATTTCTATTGCCATTATTTGCCCTTAAGTTTTTTATTAATAGATCTCCAGAACTTTTTAATGATTACATTGAGGTATTTGAATTCCCCACGGACATGGAGTTACTGCGACAAGAAACTTTTCGTTGGTTGGGGGGTGATTACTATGAAGCCTATGTTCAAATAAGTGAGGAAGAGCGCGATCGCAAATATAAAGATCTCCAGAAGTTAATTGATGCTCAGCCATTAATTTCTGAACGACGCATTGAGTTATTGCTAGAGCAGGGTGGGCTATTAGTTGCAGGAAATCGCTGTCAAGAGGCGATCGCCAACTGTGATCTTGCCTTACGAATTCGTAATGATAATCATTTGGCTTGGTATAACCGGGCAGTTGCTCTAGATATAAGCGATCACCATGAAGAAGCCGTAGATAACTATCGCCAAGCAATTTCCTGCAAAGAAGATTTTTATGTAGCATGGCATAATTTGGGAACTTCCTTAAGTATTTTGGGACGTTATGAAGAGGCAATCAATAGTTACAATATTGCTCTTAGACATAAGCCCGACTACTACCAATCCTATGGCGGTAAGGGCTTAATCTATACCTTTCTCGGTAAGCATGAAGAAGCGATCGAAAATTGCGAAAAAGCTTTAGCACTCAAACCTGACTATGTGCAAGGTTGGTTTAGCCTAGCCTATGCCCTTGAAAGTATTGGTAAATATGGGGAAGCTGTAGCCAGTTATGATCGTGCCCTAGAGTACAAACCACGTGATCATCAAATTTGGTACAGTCGAGCCAAGGCTTTGGAGAATTGGGGCAATTATACAGAAGCGATCGCCAGCTATGATAAAACTTTAGAAATCCGTCCTGATGACTACTATGCTTGGAATAATCGTGGCTTGGTACTTAGCCGTTTAGAACTTTATGAAGATGCGATCGCCAGTCATGAGCGTGCTTTGGGAATTAATCCTGATGACTACTTTGCTTGGTATAGTCTTGGCAATGCTCTCAGTGGACTTGGTAAACTAGAAGAAGCGATCACCGCCTATGATAGGGCAATTCAAATTTCTCCCCAAGAAACTCAAGTCTGGCAAAATCGGCTCCTCGCTTTAAGGAGACTAGGTTTTGCGTAAAAAGCCTATGACCACACCAATCCTTCCTACCACCACTGCTAAAGCAGTCGCAACTGGAGCTAGTATCAATTGTGAAAGCAATGGATTCAAAATACCTTTGATTGTGCTAATCACACTACCATTTCTGCTCAGCACCTTTGGCATCGTTGGCTTAATTAGTTGGTTGACTTTCCGCAATGCCCATGAAGCGATCGGCAACCTCAACAATCAACTCCATCGCAAAGTTACAGAACAAGTCCAAGACCAGTTAAATTCCTATTTAGAGCTTCCCTATATCCTCAATCAAATCAATGCGAACGATGTTGATTTAGATCAACTCAATGGCGCTAATGAGCAGCGAATCCAAACTCTATTTTGGAAAGAGTTACAAGACTTTCCACATATCAGTAATATTTACGTCACTAATACATCAGGACAATATATTGGTGCACGACGTATCAAAAATCAATTCACCGTAGAAGATGCTACAGCCATCTACATGGCAGACAATTTGGGTAGAGCAAAATCACCATTGATGGCAAAAAATCGCATCAAACTAAGCGATCGCTCTTGGTATCAAAAACTTATAGAGACTCAGCAGAGTACTTGGAGCGAAGTATATACTGAGTCGATGACTGGCGAAGCAGCCATCACAGCTATTAAACCAATTTACGACCCTAATGGAGATTTTCAAGGAGTATTAGGCGTATCAATGAGGCTAGGCGATATTAATCGCTTTCTAAAGGAAACTAAAGTTAGTCAAAAGGGACAGACATTTATTGTTGATCATGCAGGAAGATTAGTGGCAAGTTCTAATTTAGAAGCTACGATAGCTACTTCTAACTATCAAAATAGTCAATACAGTAAACCTGAGCGAATTTTTGCAACCCAAAGTCAAGATCCATTAACTCAACAAGTAGCTAAATGGCTCAAATCACAAGAGACTATGGATAATCATCAACTGTTGCAGTCAGTGTTGCAGTCAGTAATTAAATTTGATGGAGAAAATTATTACTTACAGGTCGCTAGCCTAAAGGATACATCGAAGTTGAGGGGATTGAATTGGAGCATTGTTGTCGTTACCCCCACATCAGAGTTTCTTTCACAAATCAGAGAAAATACAACTTCAACACTAATCCTATGTTTTGTTGCATTGAGCTTAACTACGATCTTTGGCATTATTTCGGCACGTTGGTTGAGTCGTCCCATTACGCAATTAAGTTTAGCTAGTCAAGCGATCGCCAATGGAAATCTCAATCAAAAAGTAGAATATTCTTGTGTGGTTAAGGAACTAGCTATCTTAGCGACAGCCTTTAATCAGATGAGTCGCCAACTGAAAAAATCCCACACCAGATTGGAGGAATATTCGCAATTACTAGTGCAGAAAGTTGATGAACGTACACAAGCTCTTCAGCAGGAGATTCTCGAGCATGAAATGACAGAAGCAGCTCTGCGCGAATCGGAGGAGAAATTTGCTAAAGCGTTTCGGTCTAGTCCTGATGGCATGGCTCTAGTTACAGTTGGCACAAACAAACATGTTGATGTCAATGACAAATGGACGGAGATTACGGGCTATAGTCGTGAAGAGGCAATTGGTGCTGCTCCCTCTGATTTAAATCTATGGCTAGACTTGCAGGAACGCGATCGCATGTTGGCAATTTTAGAAAGAGATTGTCGAGTTTTTAACTACGAGGCAAGTTTTGTTACCAAAGCAGGCAAAATTATTACAGGATTAATCTCTTCGGAAACCATTGAATTTGGTGGTCAAGTATTTGCAATTTATGCAATAAAAGATATTAGTGATCGAAAAAAAATCGAAGAGAATATTAAAGAGAGTGAAAAGAAATATCGTGATCTCGTTGAATCCGCTAACTGTATCATTTTACGCTGGGATACCCAAGGAAGCATTTGCTTTTTAAATGATTATGGATTAAAATTTTTTGGATGTCAATTAGAAGATATAATCGGTTCTTGCGTTCTAGAAACCATTGTCTCTACTCAAAGTGTGACAGGCGACGACCTTCGTAAAATGATTGAGGATATCTGTCAGAACCCTGAGAAATATCAACTCAATGAGAATGAGAATATCTGTAAAGATGGCAGACGAGTCTGGGTAACTTGGTCAAATAAGCCCATTTATAATGATCAGGGGAAATTAATAGAGATTCTCTCAGTTGGCACAGATATTACTGATCGCAAACGGGCAGAAAAGGAACTCCAATCTGCCAAAGAAATTGCAGACATGGCAAACCGAGCCAAGAGTGACTTTCTCGCCAATATGAGCCATGAGTTACGCACTCCTTTGAATGGGATTTTAGGTTATGCCCAAATTCTCAAGCGCAGTAATGATCCGCAAAAACATCGCTCAGGGCTAGAAATCATTCAGCGCAGTGGTGAGCATTTATTAACGCTGTTAAATGACATTCTCGATCTTTCTAAAATTGAAGCAAAAAAACTCGAACTCAATTCTAGTGAGTTTGACCTTCCTAAACTCTTGCAAAGTATCACTGATATGTTTCAATTACAAGTCCATGCCAAGGACGTGAAATTGACTTATCAACCACTCACCCCTTTGCCTACAATAATGTATGGTGATGAGAAGCGCCTACGACAAGTACTAATCAATTTATTTGGGAATGCCGTCAAATTCACCGATCAAGGCAGCGTTTCCTTCTGCGTCAGTGCTCAGCCCTACGAACCCAACTCTAGCAATCCAAAACAGAAGAACTACAAATTACGCTTTGAAATTGCAGATACAGGGGTAGGAATTGCTCCCGATAAATTAGAAGAGATCTTTTTACCATTTCAACAGGTAGGTGAGCGCTCCCGCCGCTATTCTGGCACTGGTTTAGGTTTACCAATTTGTCAAAAAATTGTGGAAATGATGGGTGGGCAACTCCAAGTCACCAGTACTTTGAATGAAGGTAGTACTTTTTGGTTTGAAATTGAGTTAACAGAAGTTGCCAACCACAGTACCACAACCGCTATTGATAGTCGCACAATCACTGGTTACTATGGCGATCGCCTCAAAATCTTAGTAGTCGATGACAAGACTGAAAATAGAATGGTCTTAAGTGATCTGCTCGTACCCCTTGGATTTATTGTTGCCGAAGCAATTGATGGCTATGACTGTATTAGACAAGCACAGATTTTTGCCCCAGACTTAATTTTGCTGGACATGGTTATGCCTGAACTGGATGGACATGAAACCACCAAGCAGTTGCGACAGTTGTCTATGTTTGAGAAAACTGCGATTGTGATGGTTTCGGCTAGTGCCTTTAGTCAAGATCGTGAACTGAGTCTAAAGGTGGGTTGCAATGCTTTCATTGCGAAACCTGTTAATCCCGATAACCTCTTCCATACGATGCGATCGCTGCTCAATTTAGAGTGGCAATATGATGATCTTGCACTTGGTGACCCATCACTGACGAATGGATTTGATAATAATCGCAATATTGAGGAGCCCACTCAGCCCTTAATATACCCTCCAAAATCTACGCTAGACAACTTGATCCAAATGGCTCGTATTGGCGATATTTTAGCCATTCAAGATGAAGTTATGCTACTACAGGAAACCGATTCTGTTTTTACCCCCTTCACCAAGCAAATCCTCGTTTATGCTCGTGATTTCCAAATTAGACGTATTCGCGAGTTCTTAGAGTCTCAGCAGCAAGAGGTACTAATGAGCTAAGCATAGCCACTTACTTAGTCGTCGGCTATGCTTAATGTCAGTTCGGGTTGATCTGGCATTACAGCGCTTTGCACCCACAACTAAGATATTTTTGGAAAGGATTGCAAAGCAATCCTTTCCAAAAATATCTTGTGGTTCAATTGCTATGCAAATCCTTACCGATCAATCCAAACTATAGTCCTTGCTTCGACACCATTATTTTTGAGGATATTGGCGATCGCATTACTTACATCTCGATCTAAGCCCAAATCCCATCGAGACTGAAAATCTTGATAAGACAAAGCATAAACTTGACTATTGGTATCAGTGTAATAAATTTGTTGTTGGACGGGATCGACTCCTGTCACAGCGATCCAATGTAAATAGGGAATTGAACCCATATACGGAATCGAGAAACTGCCAACCCTTACTAAGGTGATCGCAGGTTTACCTGATCGTACTAAATTAATTAAGCGATTAAAGCTAGTCTGTGGTGATTTCTTGACGCGATCGCCTTCCCATCGCTGCATCACCTGTTGTAGAGTTTGCGGTGGAGTCCCTGTTCTGACTTCAATCCACTGATTATTAAAGGGATTTCGTATTTTTTGGGGCAAAAATAGCTTCTTATCCGTAGCAGATCGAACCGTTGCATAGTCAACATCATGTCCGTAATAGCGCAATACCCTTGCTGCGGAATTGGGGCCGCAACTCCAACTATCATTTTGTATACCAGTATCAGGTAGTTCAATTACTCGCGATGCACCAGTAGCAATGAGGTTTTGATCGATATACTGCTTATGAGGATACTTGAGTGTCGCGATCGCTGATGATGCTGGCATAACTGTCACGGCGATCGCTAGCCCAGTAAGCACAAGTGTAAAATCCTTAAAAAGTTTCATAAGAAAAATTCATAAAAGCATATGGACTTATCAGTATTCTTGCAGCAGTTTTTAAATGGCTTATCCATTGGCAGTGTTTATGCCATTTTTGCCCTCGGCTATACCCTCGTATTCTCAATTTTAGGAATTATTAATTTTGCTCATGGTGCTGTATTTACCCTTGGTGCATATTTTACCTATGTGCTGTGCGGAGGAGCCTTTGGATTTAACGGGGTCTTAGCCAATCTCTCCTTACCCAAAGAATTACATTTACCGTTTTTTGTTGCCATTTTTGTGAGTAGTCTACTGGCAGGTGGAGTCAGCGTTTTGATTGAGCGGATTGCCTTTCGACCTCTACGCGATCGCAAAGCCGATCCTTTACTGACCCTAGTGTCTAGCTTAGGAGTAGCTGTAGCGATCATAAATATCATTCAATATCTCGTTGGTGCAGAAAGCTACAACTTTCCCGCCAATATTTATGGCAGTTTACCCGCCGCAGTCAACTTCGGCACGGTTGATAAACCGATCAACATTCGCACTGTCCAAATTATGATTTTTAGCGTGTCCGTGATTATTTTATCCATTTTGACCTACGGCATTAACTTCACCAAACTTGGTAAGGCGATGAAAGCTGTTGCTGAAGATGCCACAACCGCTAGCCTTTTAGGTATTAATACTGACTTTTTTATTTTGCTTACCTTTTTTGTATCAGGTTTTTTAGGTGGTCTAGCAGGGACATTAGTTGGCTCTAGCGTCAGCATCGCGGGACCATATTTCGGCATTGGCTTTGGCTTAAAAGGGCTAGCTGTCATCGTCTTAGGCGGACTAGGTAATATCCCTGGAGCGGTTGTAGGTGGCATCATTTTAGGGCTTGCCGAATCTTTTGTCCCATCCGATCAGTCCGCCTACAAAGATGCTGTCGCCTTTGCTCTACTATTCATCGTTCTTTTGATACGTCCCCAAGGGCTATTTGGCAAAACCCTTGTACAAAAAGTATAAATTACTACATTTTCTATAGCTTCATGAAATCAAGAAAATATTTTGTTGTTTTGAGTTTCATGTAATTTTATGAAGAGCGCATAACTACATGGGAAAATAATTAAGGTTTGTATTCTCCTACACAGACACAAGTTATTACTGTATCGGTTATAACCCCTGCTTACGCAAAAACCTACATAGAGAGTCTGGTTATGTTGCAATCACTTTATTATTCCATCAGTGCTATCCAAGACGAAGCAAGACATCTACTCGAAAGTGGAAGACTTAGCCGTAGTCAGCCTATTCATTCACTTTGCCGTTTTTTTCGTGATCGCGAATGGTGCCAAATCGAACGAGAATTAGAAGAAAATCATTACCTACTACGCGATCGCATTTGTGATTTGTTAAGCCGTGAATGCTGGCAAAGTGATTAATCACAACTAAAAAGGAGCGCTCAGCGCTCTTATTTTTTGGCAAAAATTAATTTGTGATTACGCAAAAGTTATACAATTGAGCTTGTGTATAGCTTTTGTAGCGATGTAGCATCAATGGAGGTAATTCCAACATTGGGGAGTCAGCAAAAAACAAAATGAGTCAAAGTGTTAGACTAATTGATCGCCTAAAACAATTTGTTGACCAATCTGCTAATATGCTGAACTTAGATGAAGATGTGGCAACAGATAGGGGCATGACTCAAATTATTAAGTCGGCGGTAATGGTAATCGGTGGTGGCGAGGATAAAGTACAAGACCGCAAGATTCTCAAAGCCTTTATAGAAAACTCTGGTGGCTCCCAAGCTCGAATTGCCATAATTCCCTGTGCATCTAGAGAACCTGATATTATCGGGCGAATTTATCATGATATTTTCACCGATCTCGGCGCAAAGGATGTTGAAGTTCTCGATATTCGTGAGCGTCCTCACCATGACTATCCAGATGCCGAGAAATTAGTTGATCGCTTTACAGGGATTTTTATGACAGGTGGCGATCAGTTGCGTCTTTGTGGTCTGATCGCTGATACTCCCTTTGCCATTATGATCGCCAAACGGATTGCGGAACAGCGTTTAGTTCTGGCGGGTACAAGTGCTGGGGCTGCCGCGATGGGCTATCACATGATTTCGGGTGGTAGCAGTGGTGAGTCTCCCCATAAGGAACTAGTCAATATGAGCACAGGCTTAAATATTTTGCCTGAAATTATTGTTGATCAGCACTTCCATAACCGTAACCGTATGGCTCGTCTGATGACGGCGATCGCCGCGCATCCTGATCGCATTGGCATTGGCATTGATGAGGACACCGTAGCCATCTTTGAACCAAATAACATCATGCGGGTGATGGGGCGTGGTACAGTAACCGTGGTCGATCCTGGGGAAGTCTCCTACAGCAATCAACTATGGGTAAGCGGTTCTGCACCTTTGACGATTCATAATTTGCGCGTTCATATTCTTGCTACAGGTTGTAAATATCATTTGCTCAAGCGGATTCCGATTAGTCCATCTGTATAAACTATACAAATGCAAAAGGCTCTCTAAACGAGCCTTTTCAACTATTTCGTCCAATCTTTACTGGGGAAATCGCCTGATTCGGGGACATCAACTATTGACTTTAATCCTTCTAGAGTCGAAGGTAGCGATCGCGGATCCATAAACATGACCTTACTACTACCGCTAGATCCAACAGTTGTTGCCATCGAGATATAGCTTTGAGCTAACAAAAATTGCAAGGCTTCCTGTGCCTGAGAATTACCTTTCATGGATTGCAATAGTACCTGCATCGCTTGAGCCGTACCTTGAGCCTTGAGCACCTGTTCCTGACGTTCCGCTTCCGCTCTTAAAATTCTTGCTTGTTTCTGTCCTTCAGCTTCTAAGATGGCAGCTTTTTGCGAAGCTTCAGCATTCAGTAACTGCGAGTCTGCTAAACCTCGCGCTTTATTAATCGCAGCTTCACGTTCGCCTTCAGAGGTCAAAATTGCCGCACGTTTTTTACGCTCTGCGGTCATTTGCAATTCCATTGACTCCTGCACTGCTTTGGCTGGTAAGATATCTCGCAACTCTACTCGCGTGACTTTCACCCCCCAAGGTTCGGTCGCTTCATCAAGATCGCGCAATAGAAGTTCGTTAATTTTATTTCTAGCGGTGAAGGTCTCGTCAAGCTCTAGACTACCTAGCTCTGCTCGAATCTGAGTAAGAATGATGTTAATAATCGCTTGCCGCAAGTTTTCGACGCGATAATATGCTTTTTCCATATCGATAACCCGCCAATACACAACTGCATCAGCAGTAATGGGTACGTTGTCACGGGTGATGCATTGTTGGGCAGGAACGTCAAGTACTTGCTCTTTGATCGAGCCTCTAAAACTCACAGTATCAATAAATGGCAGAATAAAGTGCGGCCCCGCAGGAAGCTTGCGTTTGTATTTGCCAAAGGATGCGACTAGTGCTTCTTCGCCTTGGTTAATAATTTTGAAAGATGAACCTCCAAGACCAAAGAAAATACCTGCACCGATCACAAAACTCCATAACTCCATAATGTTTTTCCATTATTAGTTGAAATCAAGTTAATGATAGCTTGATTGATCTGAGATAAGTAGCTCAACTTAATTAAAACTAAAAACCAGATTTTGTTCCGCCCGCTACGCGGGCGGAACAAAATTCTCGGTTTTTAGTTTACTTATGTCTAGCTACTTACAAGTTAAGGCAAAAAGAGAGCAATCTGTGGATATTCAGATCCGCGACTTTTTCTTTTTTACTAGGTTTTGAGTAGATTTAGTGCGGGTTTTGCCTACACTAAATCTACCCAATTTTACCTGATTTTAAGTGGCGATTCACGCCGTGCAAATCGCAAAAATTGGGGATGCAGAATTACAGCGCTTTGCGCTTACTTAAAACCCAGAAATATTTTTGAAAACGGCGCTTCACGCCGCTTTCAAAAATATTTCTGTACTACTCAAAGCCTCAACAGGCTGTAATAAACTCAGAGAGAATTTGCAAATAATTTAACGTCAGTTCTGGTTAAGCTGGCAAATTTTAAAAGCCCGTTTCAAATTATCCCGAACTCGCGTTAATTTATTACTTCCTGTCGCAAATATTGCGATCGCTTAGTGAGCGGATCATCTTTGCCATTGCGATTTGTCTCATCTCAAGTTTGGGAGATTTAGCAATGCCCGTTATCAAATACGCAACACAGCTATCTAAATCTCTGCAAATTACCTTTTTCCTTGGTCAAATGCTATCTTCTGAGCTTAATCTGTTTCGGAACTTTAATGTCATGGGTCTTATGGAAGTCATCTTGTACCTTAGCAGTCAGACTTTTAGAAACACGCTGAACAATGAAACCAAGGACGCTATCCCCCGTTTTCTGGATCATATCCCTCGATAGCTTCTGGATAAAGGCAGGAAAATGCAGAGAAACCGTCAGGTTTAAATCCCATTCAATCGATGTAATTAAGGGATTATTACCAATTTTTTCCCCAGCTCGTAATTCCAAAGTCTTTTCTTCTAGGCGCATCTCTGCATGGAAATCCACTTCATAGCCCTGTGGCTCCTGATCGGGAATGGGAATAGTCACAATCCGATATACACTATTGGCATCGGGAGGCAACAAATCTAGACCGACCCTTGCATCTACCTGAAAGCCTAAGGCTCCCACCTTACCAATCCCCATTGCATAACCAGTTTCCCCGATTGGATCAGCTTTAAAGGGATGGGCACAACGTCGAAACCATCCCTGATGGGCATCTAGGTATTGCATGACCGTTGGCTTATCGGCAAGCAGATCCATATTGCCGATGTAATGATTATGAAAATGTCGTATTTCCGAATTCGGATCAGTCTCCAGCAAGTCTTTGGACTGAGCTAAGCGATCGCTATCTTCGTTCTCACCATCGGGATCTTGGAGATCGTCGGCAGAATCATCACCAGTGCCATATTCCGAGAACATGGCGGCTTCCTGTGTCGGTGTTAAAACAAACTCAGAATCATCTCTCCCCGTTGACTCTGAAGTGAAATCTAAATTTGCAGGCGATCGCATTGGTTCTTGCTGCATGACAAATACCTTAAAAACTGCTTTTGGCTATCTGAGATGAGAATAGCGCATCTCAGATCTTGCTTACTAGAGGGTGTCCTACCTTTTGCGGGACAATCTATATACTTCAAAAAAGCTATATTTCAATCATAATAGTCCTAGCAGTTAGATTAGTGAAAGCCTATGGCAACTCGTACCGCAGTCATGGAAGCCGTCGAAAAGCTCAACTATCGGGTCACGATAGGCGATGTGGCGGCTCAGTCTGGACTTGATTTAAATACCGCCCAACGGGAAATATTAGCCCTTGCCTCGGAAACGGGTGGCAATCTCCAAGTTGCCGAGTCGGGCGAGATCGCCTATAAATTTGCTCCGAATTTCCGCCAAATCCTGATCAATCGTTCATTTTGGCTACAGGTCAAGGAATTGCTAAAAGGGGTTTGGAAATGGGTATTTTACGGAATTCGGATTTCCTTTGGCATTTTGCTAATTGTCTCGATTATTATCGTGGTGCTAGGTATTATTGCCGCCACGATCGCTCTAAACAGTCAGCGTAGTGGTAATGATCGCGATGATCGTCGTAGCGATAATCGTGGTGGTGGTGGATTTATCTGGATGGGGGGCTGGGGCAATCCCTTTGGCAATCCGTTTATCATGTTCGATCCCTACTACTATGAGCCAGAGCGTATCCGCCAACGCGATCCCGATGACATGGGCTTTTTAGAAAGCGTCTTTTCATTTTTATTTGGTGATGGCAATCCTAACGCTGATCTCGAAGAGCGTCGTTGGCGTGAAATTGCGGCGATGATTCGCAGTAATAACGGTGTCGTCGTCGCTGAGCAAATTGCCCCCTATCTCGATGAAACTAGCCGCCTAGAGGGTGATGAATATTTTGTGATTCCCGTCTTGTCGAAGTTTAACGGTTTTCCAGAAGTTAGCGATGCGGGAACCCTTGCCTATAAGTTTCCTGACTTACAAAAAGTTGCCTCGGAGCGCAAAGTCAAGGTTAGCCATTCCTATTTGCAAGAAAAGCTCTGGAAGTTTAGCCAAGCTTCTCAAGGCAAGATTGCTCTAGCGATCGGTTTAGGGGTTTTCTATCTAGTTGCCTCGCTCTATTTGGGCAGTTTGCTAGGTAATCCCAGATTAGCCACATCTCTAGTTGGATTTTTAGGATTTATCAAAGCTGCCTATGGATTCTTGCTAGGTTATGCTGTTTTGTTCCTATCTACGCCTTTGGTGCGCTATTTTGTCTTGCAGTACTTGAATGGTGGGATTAGCGATCGCAACCAAAAACGCGCCGCTCGTAACGAACTACTAAAAAATCCCTCATCAACTCTGCACGAAAAGCTCAACTTTGCACGTACCTTTGCCACTAAGCAAGAGGTAATCAGTCAAAATAATCTTGCCTACACCACTGAGCAAGATTTGACGGATCAAGAATATGCAAAGTTACTCAAGGAAAACAAAGATCTATAGCACCACAAAAGTTACTCAGGACTTAAACCCAAACTTAAAGTGGCATTGCTTTGCAATGCCACTTTAAGTTTGGGTTTTGATTTGCATTGACGCACACAAAGCTTGTGCCACAATTCAGCATTTTGCACCCAGCTACTTAGCAGAAATATTACTAAACCAACTCCACTAAGCATCATGATGCTCAAATAAATATAGAGTTTTTCAAGCAACCGAGGTACGTAGGTTTATTTCCTCGCCTTTGTCAGGGAAACAAACCTGTACTTCACCAGACTGGTAAAGGCTATAGTAGGAAGTCGTTAACAGAGATTTATAGCCTCTGGAGTCAGTAGATAGGGCTTAGCAAGATATTAGCGTGGCGGATAGGTCGCTACCCTCATCGGTGCGAAAATTATTAACCACAGTTTGATTGATTAAAGTACCTTTTTTCTCGTCAAGTCCCTTAGGTAAATAGGCATGGGTTAGTTAAATAAATGTTCGATCGCACAGACTCGGCACATTTGCCAACGGGATATTTCGCCAATCAATGCAGGGCGATCGCATCGAGGACATTTTGGCATTTGTTTAGCCCTTAACTTCATCACTTCCTGCCAACGCTGAAATGCCTCGCTGACAGTTTCGGGCGGTTTAGTGACTTGCTTTTGCTGATAACCTTGAGCATTTTTTTTAAGTGCATCTGTAGTGATCGCAGGTAAATAACTGGGATGATCGGCGGTGACAACTTTACTCTGTTGCAGCATCTGCTGATGAGTTGCCCATTTGGCTGTTGAGAAATGGATATCGGCGATCGTGAAACTATTGGTACTCCCCAATAACTGATTAATTTTGGCTAAGAGACGTACTCGCTCAAAGGCAAGAGCCTGTGACCACACAGGACTAGATACCGCCACTTGCAATGATTTTTGATATACCCCTATCGGACATGTTTGCTTAGCTACCGACTCGCCCACGATATCTGCCCATTTTTCGACAATCAGCAAATATTGACAGCGCTGCTGCCAACTCGTGCGTGACTGAATGTTATGCAAAATATTCGGTAATCCTGTGAGGGACATGATCGCAAGCCAAACAAAACTTTTGCTATAGCATAATGCTTTCCTTAGCATCATCCAGTTATAAGATTAACACTTTTGCCATTGCAGTCCGAAATCATTTGTAGATTTTTCGGATTATGGAAGTGTACCCCGAAGGAGTGTGCTTCCACAATCCATTTAGGATTTAGGACTTACGCATTGGGTAGATGTGGTGCGGGCTTCGCCCGCACCACATCTACCTCAATCCTAAGAAATTCGTTCGGTTTGCGTAAGTCCTAAGGATTGCTATATAGCGATGTTCATTTGGTAGTCCTGAAATTGTGATAAGGATAGGCAACGCGAAGCGCCATCAATTCTTATCTATGATTTTTGGGTAAAAGTGTTCAAGCGATAATAGCGATAATATTGAGCAAAGATATTGTGCATGAGGATTTTCTATGTTTGGCGGCTTATTTCAATCGCGCTCAAATAGTGATCGCATTCCTAAAGGACAGAGACTTACTAATGGCTTCCCAATCATGACCTATGGAGATACGCCAGAAATCAAGCGTCAAGATTGGCAATTACGAATCTGGGGGCTTGCCACTGAGAAAACCTTCACATGGGACGACTTTATGGCGATGCCACAAACTGAATTTACGGCGGACTTCCATTGTGTAACTACATGGTCAAAGTTAGATGTGAAATGGAAAGGAGTAAGAGTTACGGATTTTTTAAAATATATCGAAGTAGATCCACGATCATTACATTTAATGGAACATTGCTATGGTGGTTACACTACAAATATTGCGATGGAAGATTTTGCGAGATCAGAGAATTTTTTCGCTCATACTCTGTTTGATCAACCATTACCCATCGACAATGGAGGTCCAATGCGCCTAGTAGTTCCGCATCTCTATGCGTGGAAAAGTGCCAAGTGGATTAATGGTTTAGAATTTCTCGATAAGATGAAACTGGGCTTCTGGGAGCGCAATGGTTATCATCATCGGGGTGAGCCTTTTGCTGAAGAAAGATATAGCTCTTTTTAAAAGCTGCGATCGCGATCACACTTTTGAGTCTAGATCATCACGCAACCTTAAAGGTGTATGTCACGTCACTACTTATGGAAAAGCTTGATACTAACTACATCGAGCATTAAGAAAGTGAGGAGCAAAACAATGTCAGTATTTCATTTCGGCGGATTTATTTTCAAGTTTTACGCTGGTTCAATTGCTGTTTTAGTTTTGGCAAATGCTCTTTCCACCCTCTAACCCTATAAGGCAATGACTATTTTTGATGTTCTCGTCTTTTCAGCAAAGTTTTTTGTAAGTGTGATCGCCTTTCTAGTCCTCGCAAATGCTGCCTTCAGTTGTTAAGTCTCAACACCTCATTGAGTGGTGACATAAAGTGCTGACTCTTGTCAAATCCCCAAAAACAGCTTAGGAATTGAGGCGACAAAATACCTAATGAATTTGTTAGGTTTTAGGTAGATGTAGTGTGAGCAAATACCGATTCAAATATACCCAATGCTTAGTTCCAGACCTTTTCAGTACTTGCACCAGTCAACTTATAGCTTGTTGTTACCGATGCTACTTTTCTGAAAACATAGAAGCGGCTTAATGATGGCAGGCTTAACTAGAATGTCGTTAATCTCTCATGCGTTTGGAACAGTTACAGGCTTTTTTAGCAGTTGCAGAAACGGGAAACTTTCAACAGGCAGCTCAGAAGTGTGGCGTTAGTCAATCAACGATCAGCCGACAAGTGCAGTCTCTGGAGGCAACAGTTGGCTTATCATTGTTTCATCGTCAGGGGAATGCCAAGCTGACTTTGGGAGGCGATCGCCTATTACCTCATGCCAAGAAAATTTGTCAGATCTGGGCAACTGCCGAGCAGGAGCTAACCGATTTGCAAGCGGGTAAGCAAACAGAACTCTGTGTTGCGGGAATTCCCTCAGCCTGTGCCTATCAATTACCGCCGATACTGCAAAAATTTTCACGAACCTATCCAAACGTACAACTGCGGGTAACGACATTAGGAAGCGATCGCGCTCTTAAGGTTCTCAAAGATGGCTTAATTGATATTGCGATTGTAATGAATAATCCATTTCTGACAGCGAGTTCAGAAATGGTGATCACAAGATTATATGAAGAAAAGATTCAATTATTGCTACCCGCTCAACATCCACTGAGCAAAAAAGAAATTATAACTTGGAGGGATCTCGATAACTTTCCACAAGCTGTATTTAAGGATGGCTATGGATTACAGCGCCTAGTGCAAGATCAGTTCAATCGTCAGGGAATTCGCCTGAATGCTGCTTTGGAACTAAATGCGCTTGAAGCTTTTCGAGGAGTAGTAAAGCAGGGTAGTTTGATTGCGCTGTTGCCTGAAACTTTTTTAGTGGAGTTAAACTACGATCCTGACTTGGTGGTGCGATCGCTCGGTGAACCCAGCTTAACTCGCGAAATTGTCCTAGTGACAACCATTGATCGCATTCAAATTCCACCGATTCAATACTTTTGTAAGCTCGCTGCCGAAATGGTACAACGGGAAATTCCCGTCATCTTAAAAAGTGCTTTTACTTCTTAAAAATGTTTATGGGTAAAGCTTTGCTCTACTCACTACCAATTTTTACAGGCAAGCCTGTGAGATAATTCAACATCTAACCGACTTTTGCATTAAATTTACCCAAAGAGTAATGAGTAAAGAATTTCGTGAATTTTTGCGTAAGGTGGGTAGCGGTACACATACCAGCAAAAGCTTAACGCGCCAAGAGGCAGAACGCGCCACAGTGATTATGTTGCAAGAGGAAGCGACTCCTGCACAGATCGGAGCATTTATGATCGCCCATCGGATTAAGCGTCCAACCAGTGATGAGTTAGCAGGAATGCTGGATGCCTATAAACTTTTGGGGGCAAAGGTCGCAGCAATCTCTACTGATAAAAGGGTATTAGTATTGGGATCACCCTACGACGGGCGATCCAAAACTGCGCCGATTAATCCTGCAACTGCAATTGTACTGGCTGCAGCAGGAATTCCTGTGTTAATGCATGGAGGCGATCGGATGCCTACTAAGGAAGGGCTGCCATTGATTGAGATCTGGCATGAATTGGGACTGAATTGGCAAAGTTTAGAGCTTGCCCAAGTACAGCAAAATCTAGAACAGCATCATTTGGGATTTGTCTATCTGCCCAAACATTTTCCCCTTGCTCAAAGTATCGTTCCCTATCGTGAGCAAATCGGTAAGCGTCCCCCCTTTGCCACCATTGAGCTAATGTGGTCTCCCTACCAGGGTCAACAATTAATCGTGTCAGGATTTGTGCATCCACCCACTGAGACGAATATTCGAGAAGCATTTGCCAAGCATGGTATTACTGAGTTTGCAACAGTAAAAGGTTGGGAAGGAAGCGTTGATTTACCGCGATCGCGTACAGCAATTATCGGCATTAATCGAGGCGATCGCTTTGAGCGCTTGACCCTATCGGCAAAAGATTACGGCTTTAGTTTAGAAGATCCTGTGATCGCAGGTGCGTCTGAAATCGCAGCAAAAATCATCTCTGCTCTTAAAAATGAACCTTCCGAGTATCTCAACTCATTATTGTGGAACTGTGGCTTTTATCTCTGGCTCTATGGATTGCATGGAGATATTACAGAGGCGATCACCTATGCTCAAGAGATTATCAGTAGTGGCGCAGCATGGCAAAAATTAGAGGATTTAAAATATAACAGCAAATTGAACTAGATGATTCTACAGGATGCTGTATATAACAATATAATAAAAGCATAAGCTTAAAAACATAATCTTGTAATGAGCAAACTATCCAAACTTGCATCATGTATCTTTACAAGCTTGTATCTAAGTACTCTTGTTAGTTGTAGCAATCCTATTGCCATTAAACCAACGACCAGTTCTAGCGATGCTTCAGTAGCCGCAACTGCAAAGTCAGAATCGTCTGCTAGTCCCACCAACTCTGTAACCGCAACTCCATTAGCTCAAGTTGCCCAAGCCACAGGAGATCTTCTGGATGCAGCACAAAAAGACAAGCTAAAAGAACTGTCAGTACCTATTGTTGTGCCGACCTATCTTCCTGCGGGATTTCGAGTAATCAAACTTGAGGCTGGTAGAGAGGAGTTGCGGTCTAGAAGCTATGCATACTATTCCATTCTTTATAAAGGAGAAGATGATGCCTGTTTCGATATTTCCTTGAATACCGATCCTGCGATGTCGACTTCGCGATTGTCAAGAAGGTTTATGCAGATTCCAATTAGTAATAAGGACGTGACTATTATTTATGGCAATATTGAAGATAAGCCAATTACGATGGGAAGCTTTAGCGTTCCTAGTGGTTCACCAAATAGTGGATATATGCTAAGAACTGGTGGTTGGATGCCGTCTAGTCTAGAGGGTAGAAATATTCGCTGCAATTCTATTAGTGATGCAGAATATGACAAGGTGCTACAAGCACTAAAAGTGCTAGATTTTGGCGAAAATACCAGTATCAATAATGCAATAAATCAAAGTGCGATCGTATCCAATCCTAGCAATTCCGATAATCTCTTGTCCCTAGAGCAAAAAGAACAATTGTCTCAATTGGGAATAGAAGTGATTCTCCCGACTTATTTACCTGTGGGAACTAAACTTGGTAGATTTGAGGCATACAAAAAGCAAACCTCACAAATTGCTGACTATTCTTTTTACAATATTCAATATATCGGTACAGACAACACCTGTCTTGAAGCAGGGTCTGGCTATCAGTCAATGTGGCAAGAAAATCCGAGTAAGATGCAAATTGATACGAAGGTGGGAATAGTTGAAGTATCTTCGGGAAAGCATATTCGTAATGGAACCTTGCAGCACTGGGGATGGATTCGGAAGAACGCGAAAAATCAGTCTTTGATTACAGGTGGATTGTCTATCAATGGAAAGCCTTGTAATCCGATCAATTTTGAGGAATATAACAAAGTTCTGCAATCTCTGGAAGTATTAAAGTAGTCCATATTGTGACACAAAGAAACACAGATAGCCCCGTTGGTTTGCCTAAATTAGGATTTACGCATCGGGTAGATGTGATGCGGACAAAGCCTGCATCACATCTACCCAAAAATCAGTAAATTCACTAGCATTTTTAATTTTGCATTACAAACTTTAACTTGTCAGAGCTTTTTTATGACAAAGCAGCTCGCAACATCGCTAATTTTTCGGGCAAAATGCGATAGTAAATCCAAGTTCCACGCCGTTCCTTAGTTAGTAAACCTGCTTCATATAGAACTTTGAGATGATGACTTACCGTCGGCTGAGCTAGCCCCAAAGTTTCCACTAATTCACAAGCGCATACTTCCTGACTCGGTTGAGCCGCAATTAAGCTCAAGATTTGTAAACGTGCAGGTTCCCCCAATACTCGAAATATAGCCGCTAAGTAGTTGGCATCGTCAGAGGTAAGACGACCTTCTAATAGGGGTGGACAACAGGTAATCGATTGATTTGGCTTCATAAAACTTATAGTGCCATGAATTAATGCGAGGTGATAAAATATCGATTATTATAAATATTGATATTAATCAATATTAGGTAAATTAATCATGGCACATATACTGCCGATTAAAAAACTCTCTATACTTGATCGTTTTTTGACCGTCTGGATTTTTCTGGCGATGGCGATCGGTGTGACCATCGGCGCACTTTTTCCTGCGGTTGATCGGGTGATCAATCAGTTTCAAGTTGGCACGACCAATATTGCGATCGCGATCGGCTTAATTTTGATGATGTATCCCCCCTTCGCTAAGGTACGTTACGAAGAATTAGGCGATGTCTTCCGCAATGGCAAAATCTTAGCTTTATCTCTATTTCAGAGTTGGATCGTTGCGCCGAGTTTTATGTTTCTCTTGGCGATCGCCTTTTTTCGAGACTCACCCGAATATATGGTGGGCTTGATGTTGATCGGGATTGCGCCCTGTATCGCGATGGTAGTGGTATGGAGCGATCTCGCTAAGGGTAATTCCGAATATACGGCAGGGTTAGTTGCCTTTAATAGCATCTTCCAAGTGATGTTCTATAGTTTTTATGCTTGGGTATTCATTACGGTATTACCGCCGCTATTTGGTTTAAGAAGCACTATAGTCAATGTGAGCATCATCGAGATTGGACAGACTGTTTCTATCTATCTTGGCATTCCCTTTATCGCAGGATTTTTGACGCGCTTTTTTCTGAGCAAAGTTAATGGGAGAACTTGGTATCAGAATGTCTTTATTCCCAAAATCAGCCCGATCACTCTCATTTCATTGCTATTTACGATTGTGGTGATGTTCAGTCTTAAGGGCAACTTGATGTTAAAAATCCCTTTAGATGTCGTCAGGATTTCGATTCCATTATTGATTTATTTCGTTGTGATGTTTGTATTCAGCTTTTATCTTGCTTGGCTCATCAAGGCGGATTACGACAAAGCTGCAAGTGTTGCTTTTACGGCAGCAAGTAACAATTTTGAACTAGCGATCGCTGTGGCGGTGGGTGTATTTGGCATTAATTCGGGTGCTGCTTTTGTGGCGGTTGTTGGTCCCTTAATCGAAGTCCCCGTTTTAATTAGCCTCGTGAATTTATCCTTTTGGTTTAAGCGAAACTTCTTTGATAGAGCAGATCGAACTAGGTAAATTGAGGCGATCGCCCCTAATCTCACAACGTCACAAATCACTGCAAATATTAGCTAATTCGTTTCAGATGTGAAATTAAAGTGTCAGTCGTCCAGCATGGACAACCACAACCCAGAAAATCATTGTCTTGTGTCCAGATTGCTGCATCTAGATGTATTGCTAGAGCTACGGTATGCCAATCATCGGGGTCTCTAGGTATGCGTTCTTTAGCTTCTATTTCTAAATAACCATATTCGATTTGAGGAACGTTAATAATAGAGGTTTTTAGCAGTTCAGAAGCTGCTTTCGTTAAATCTGTTCCTGTTTCTATGCTCAACTTACCTGTAGTTATCATGCGACTTATTCGCTTCTGGATTTCGTAATTAGTCTCATCTACAACCCTTTCGGCCGCGTATACTACCAGTTGCTTGTTCCGCAATAGTTCGCGTCCACGCTGACGAAGTAATTCGCCAATTAGAATGTTTGCGTCAATAATCAATATCATCATGATTCTTGATTGACGAAAGCTTCTACTAATTCATCTTCGGTCATACCAGTTTCTAATAGAATTTTCTCAACTACGCGATCGAGTGAATCTATAGCACTAGTATCAATATTATTTCTAGTAGCTTTTTGGGCTTCAGCAATCTCTTGACCTAGTAATTTCCATAGTTTGATTTTATGTTCAATATTGAGGGTGGTGACGGCTTCGGCTAGTAGTTCAAAGGGGATGTTAATTTGGGCGGTGGCAGTTGTCATAATGTTTCTACTTGCATGGTAAGTTTTCTTTATTACATTCTTTTAAGCAGTTCATCATATTGATTATGCATACCAATCCAATACCAGTAAATGTGTTTGCGAAAGGAGTTGGTTACGCTAGATTTCATGGCTAAGACGGGAAAACTTCTTTCATGGGAATTATTTTACTGTTGGCAATTTCTTGACGTACCATTTCTGCCATGAAATCCCATTGATCGTTAGTGGTATTTGTAAAGCGGATTTGCCACTCTTGCTCATCTCGTATTTAGTCTAGAAAACGACTCGCGATCACATCTTGTTGTTCTGGAGGGAGTTGTTCAATTTCAGCGATAGCTTGTTGCAGGAGTGTAGTCATATTTTTCACCGATGATAAATATCGTCATATTATACATCTTCGTAATTTCATGCCAATAATGCGATCGCCTCTAATCCCACCGCATTACAAATCGCTGCAAATATTAGCTAAAATGTTGTAGTACTACAATTGATTGGCGATCGCTCAAATTACCCAGCGCAAACGATTATTTTCTATAGAAATCTAAAACGATGACTATTCAACAAATTGAGTCGGCTATATTAGAACTTCCTCCTAGCGAATTTCGCAAAGTTATTGATTGGCTATTGGATTTAGATTATCAACGTTGGGATGAGGAGTTAGAGAGTGATATTGAGTCGGGGAAGTTAGATTTTCTAGCACAGGAAGCGATCGAGGATTTTGAAAATGGATTTTGCAAGCAAATCTAATGCACTTCACAGCCAGACGATTTTGGGGATATTACAAAGCTTTACCTGAAACTATTCAGGAGGTTGCCGATCAAAGTTATGAGTTACTGAAAACGAATCCATCGCATCCATCTTTACACCTAAAGAGAGTTGGGAAGTATTAGTCAGTAAGAATTAGTAAGGAATATCGCGCAGTGGGAATTGAGGTTGAGAAGGGTATTTCTTGGTTTTGGATTGGTACGCACGCTGAGTATGAACGTCTCATTGGGAAGTAATAATATTGGGCGATCGCCATGTGCCTTCTAGGGCAAGGGTCTGTCCTGTAAATTATGACCAGTCATCTATGGACAACTCTACAATTTGTCCAAAATCTGATTTGTTGCGGGTGACTAAAGTTGCATTGTTTGTTAAGGCGATCGCGGCAATTTTGAGATCCATGTTTCCTAGACGGAGATATCTGTCAAAAATATATATGATGCTCTATTCAGCAGATTTGCGCCATTCTTGACCGAGGCGATTTGCTTCGTCAAAGGTAGGATCGTTTTCAAAGCTACCTGCGACTTTTAACCACCAAGGTGTTTTTTTCTGCACAAATCCAGATAGTATCTGTCGCATTTGTGCGAGTTCTGTTTCTAATGCGGCAACTCTAGTTTCTAAATGTTGAGTTTTGTCTTCAAGCTGTTGGGAGAGCATAGAAGTTTTTGGTGAGTTAAGTTTATGCGGTTATTATAGCAAGATGGTTGCAATTGTAAATTTACGCGATCGCCAACCAATCTAACCACAAGCGCGATCGTCACTTTTATGGCATAGGTAAAAAGATGATGACAATGTGATCAGTATTTCGTTTACTAAAATGTTGTTATTACAATAAATTCAGGATAAAATACGTTACCAGATCTCAAAATAGCGGTAAATGTCAACTGTACCTAAAATAGAATCGCATAATCTTAGTGTGGCTGAACTTTTCAAAGATTTTTATTCAGTCCCAGATTTTCAAAGGGAATATGTATGGAAAACAGACAATGTTAAGAAACTATTCTATGACATTGTCGAAGAGCTTTATGATGATGACGAGCCAGACAATGATTCTGAATATTTTTTGGGTTCTATAGTTGTATTTCGTGATGAGTCGGGTACTTTCCAGCTTGTAGATGGTCAACAACGACTAACGACTATCTATATGTTTTTTTGTGCTATTAGGGATTTACTCTGCGATTTTGAATACCCAACATCTCGAACTATCGAGGAGAGAATCTCAGGGGTTGCTCAAGATCCAAAGACTGGTTTTGATATTCTTAGGCTTAGAGTTACATTGCAATATGGAGCAGGAGCCAAAGCCTTGTCAATTATTGCTAGTAGAGAAGAAGAAATTAGTAGTATTGATAAAGGAATTTTAAGTTCAGTTCAAGATTTAGTTAATGCGTATGAAGTGTTGAAAGGATTAATATCAGAAAGATTTGTACCAGACGTACTCCTTAAGTTTTCATCCGTTTTCGCGAATAAAGTAAAACTGATAAGAATTGAAACCCCAAGTTTTAAAAATGCTCTCAAAGTTTTTGAAACTATCAATGACCGTGGAATAGGTTTGAATTCTATGGATCTTCTTAAAAACTATCTTTTTATAAATACAGCAAGTTCTAACTCAATCGATAATGTAAAAAATCACTGGCAAAGCCTTAAAAGTCGTTGGGACAAGCTCACTAAAATTCTTCATAAATGCCAAGAAGATCCAATGAGATTCCTCCGTTACTATATAATGTCGCATTATGAAGTGGATTTACAGAACAACTTTCCTGAAGAGAGCATTTATGATTGGGTTGTTAAAGAGAACGATCAACATCAAATCAATAAAAATCCCTTATCCTTTGTAGACAAACTAATAGAAGCTTCTGAGCATCATCTTCACTTTATTAAAGGAGAAAATATCGATGGCTCATCTAATCCTTATTTGAAAAATATCACAAAATTACAAGGTAGATATAGTCAACACTTTATACTTTTACTTGCGGGAAGATATTTACCCAAAGATCTTTTTGTCAGACTTTGTTACTGGGTTGAAAATTTGTTATTCATTTATACTATTACCCGTTCTACTCGCAAGGACGTTAATATGATAAGAACTTTCTCACAGTGGAGTAAAAATATTAGAGCTATCAAGGAAGTGACCGAATTCAACAATTTTGTTAAAAATAGTTTTCAGAAAGAAATTGCATCACTGTCAAGTGATTTTGATTTGACATTTCGTGAACTTACTGATTCAAAAATTGCAAAATTTCGCATCAAATACATTCTTGCTAAAATGACACAGTTTGTTAATGAAAAAGCTTACAGCAATCCTACTCAACTAGACGAATATTTGGATAAGTCTCTAACAATAGAGCATATTCTTCCAAAATCAACAAAATCAGGGGGAAGACATAACTTTAATAAGCCCACAGAATATAACTTGTATGCGAGTAAATTAGGTAATCTACTTCTTTTAGAAAAATCTATTAATAGTTCAATTTCTGATTCACCTTTTGAAGATAAGAAGAATGGCTACGCCCAATCCCAGTTTCTATTAACTCGCTCTCTGGTTGGCAACAATAAAGTTGGTAATAACACACAAATTAATCGCACTATTAAATTACTTAATTTAAAACATTTTGATTCTTGGAATTCTTCTACTATTGACGAGAGGCAGGAAATATTAGTTAACTGAGATCTTGCAGGGAGCATCTCAATTAGGCACTGAGTAGAAATACTTAAGGCAAAAGAGAGATAAAATAGAAAAAAGTTATCTAGTCAAAGCAAATGACACCAGAAGAAAAAGAAAGACTCGAAGCCTGCACCAGAGA
>Ga0209972_10000137_pt1 | contig 68958 bp, 79 predicted proteins | sample NOAtaG_7_FD_187302 | JGI IMG/M metagenome (GOLD analysis project Ga0209972, IMG submission 187302) | Freshwater lake microbial communities from Lake Erie, under a cyanobacterial bloom - NOAA_Erie_Diel1S_2200h metaG (SPAdes) (version 2) | ecosystem: Environmental > Aquatic > Freshwater > Lake ... | reverse complement strand
GAATTTGGTGTTCGCTGACCGAATTCTGCAGAGCTTGGCCCAACGCTTTGGGGCAGGTAACTGTCCAAGTAGCCTCCAAGAGTGGAACGATAGGCGAGAAACCACTTGGCAAGAGCTGAAACAGATGCTACAAAACGCAAAAGGACAATCACATGCAAGTGAACAGTGACCAATGGTATGTGAGGTGGTTCCTATGGAACTGCCGGATCATGGACCAGTTTTTGAATTCTGATAGGCCGCACACTCGTGCAAATCAAGCTTTGCGCCGCGGTACTGATCTCTGCACATTTTTCCGCACCATCCTGCTGGGCAGCGTGATTGTGCTGGCGAACTTGGGCCTATGGCTCTATGTTCTCGGTGTGTTTTTTGTGGTACCTTTCCTGCTGTTCAACATCACAACGGTGGCCATGACCATAGGCTTTGTGATTGGGATCATTGCGGCTGCTTTTGCTGTGGTAGTGGTTGTGATAGGCACACCCGAAGCACTGAAGTGGGCAGCCCGCAAGACACGCTCTGCTGTTGAAGCAGCACCAGATGCAACTCCCACTTTCCTGCAGGTCTGCTATCGTTATCTCGTGGGCATCAAACAGCGGTTCTGCCCAACCATCACCATCAGGAGCAAAGAAGATGCTTGACTTTTTTCGAGACGGTCGATTTGTGATCCCGCCCATTGTGGGACTGGGCGTGGTGGCGATAGTGTCTGTGGTGCTGTTCATGATGGTCATGGCCAGCGCCGAGACTAGAGTGAGAACAGCTGATGCCCGCTGCGAGGTTGGCGAGATCATGCCAGGCTCTGAGACCATCCGCGTCAAGCTGGAGTGCAAGGAAGCTTCGGGAGTGACCTCTACGTCAACCTCGCAAGCTGCCACTGTGGTCACTATCCTGCAACACAAGCCAACCACAGTGATCTGCAACGTGATGCACACTGGCTGGGCACGGGACTGTCGTATGCCATGAGCCGGGCCAGAGAACGACGAGCGATCGAGCACAGACGTGAGCTGGACGAACATCAAGCTCCATACACACTGGATGAGCTGCCTGAGCTCCAGCACCCGGGGGCTCGGTTGTGTCTTGACACATGGTATGACAGCACACGGGTCTATATCCTTTGGGAAACTCCTGAAACTGATGAGGAATGGGCTGCCAGACTGGCCAAGCTGGACCTACTGGCTGCCAAGCGAGCAGCCAGTGCAGACAAGCGCAAAAGGGCAGCGGAAAAGCAGAGGCAAGAGCAAGAGGCTGCCGAGCGTGAACTGTATGAGAGGTTGAAGAAAAAGTATGAGTGAGCACCAGGATCGAGTGGTGGTGGACGGCCGTGTAGCAGTGCTATACAGCTCTGGCTTTGGTGCTGGCTGGAGCACTTCCAACACACACCATGACTATTGTCAGCGATGCCTGTTTGATCCGGTGCTGGTAAAGTGGGTGCGAGACGGCAAGCCCAGCGATCAAATCAATCTCATGGAAACCTATGTCTACGACGTGTATGGCAGTGACTTTTATGTGGGCTGCAATATCGAGAGTCTGCAGATTGAGTGGGTTCCTCAAGGCGCAGAGTTCATCATCGAGGAATACGACGGTAGCGAAAGCGTCAAGCTTAAAGACAATGTCTTGTGGATCAAGGCTTGAGGAGAGTGCAGGGTGACGGTGAACCGGCGAGCTTTTCAAACTCCACCAAAAACTTGGGTTGAGGTCTTGTGGACGTTACGTGGGCCAAAAAGCTACTCACGTTGGCTTGAGGCCAAGGAGTGGTGTACCACTCATGCTGGAATAGAGAGGGCTGATTGGGAAAATCGAGGTTTCGTGTTCAGATTCCGCGATCCAGAAATGGCCATGTTGTTCAAGCTAACTTGGTGTTAGACAAGATTGGCAAAACTTTTTGGTTGACGGCAGGCAATTGGCTGCTATAATGACCCTGCAAGGAAGGGAGCATGCGAGATGAACAAGGTGAAGATTGTGCCTGTAAGCCACGTGTCCAGCTACAAGACAGGGCGCATCGTGGGCCTCACCAAAGCTGAGATCGACGCTCTTCTGGGCTTCAAGCCCAACATTGTTGACGACCCCAGCAAGGTCAAGCACAGTTGGGGCTTCAACGTCCAGGGCAACGACTGCGCAGTCTGGGACTGGAAGGGAAGCCACAAGCTCAAGGAGTGGAGCGCATACGGTCCAGAAACTGTGCTGCGTGCAATTTTTGGCACCAACTATGTTTCTGGGGCTTACTAGGCTCATTGTTTCCTGCTATAATGGGTCTGCAAGTGAGGAGATAGACAATGCCTTACAACACCAGCGAGCTTTGGGTGGTCTACTATGTGCATACCGATCCCTACAGCTTTGACACTGATGTTCCTGATCAGGTCTACACCAGCAGGGAAGAGGCGCAAAAGGCCTGCGATGAGCTCAACAGCCTGCCCAAAACCTTCAGCTGGGAACGCGAGCGCCCGTATGCTGTGGATACCCTCTACGACCGGATCCTCACAGTGCGAGAGGAAAGCCGGCGTGAGGGTGAGCGAGACGAACAGCGCAACCGTGACATGTATTGAGGAGCCATCGATGAAGATTGAGTGGACACGCACTGTGGTGCCTGAGCGTGATGAGGCTGGCAGACTGCGCCACTACCAGGAGCACGAGGCTCCTGTGGACGTGCAGGATGGTGGGCAGGCACAGATTGTGGAGTTTTTCTCCTCCAACATGGGAGAAGGGTTGTTTGTGCGGGTCCACAGTTGGGACCCCAATCAGCTGCACCCTGACATCAAGCTGATGCTGGGCAAGCGAGTGCGAGTCATTGTGGAAATCCTGGAGGACTGAACCCAGATAGTGGTTGACAGCCGAGCAAAACCTGCTATACTGGCGTTACCAAGCAAGGAGCAAGCGACATGAGCCAGCTGGACAACATGGTGGGCCGCACGGTGAGCAAGGTTACCCGATATGGTGATGGCTACCTGGAAATCGAGTTCAGCGACGGCAGCAAGCTGGAGGTGATGAGCCATGGCACTGAGTTCAGCTGGCTGCATGTGGAGCTTGATGGTTGAACTTTTTGGTTGATACGCGAGGCAAACTCTGCTAAATACCCTATCAGCAAGGAGCGCCAGATGAAGAACTACGATCTAATCCGCCAGCAGGCTTGGAAGCGCATCGAAGCTCATCGGGCACAGAAGCAGAGTGCAGAAGCAACTACCACCAATGCTCCTGTCAACAAGGAGCCGGCAGACGATTTCAGCAAGCTCACTTATTTTGACAGCCGTGAGGCGCTGATGGAACACTTGCTGAAGGCCCGTTGATGCGCTGGAAAGAAATACAAGAGGCTGTTCAATCACGACTGCGTGAACCTGCTGAGGGGGATGTCAAGATTGCGGTCACCAAACGCTTTGAAAGGAATTTTGCCACGTTTTCCAAAAGCTTTCCCAAGATGCGCGAGGAGTTTGATTCGTTTCTGGATCACAAACTAAAGAACCTCGACCAATCTGTTGGCAAGAAAGATACTCAATGGGGTGGCGGAGATGTTGACGGAATCACAGGGTGGTGGCATGCTCATTTGTTTTTTGGCAAAGCCATTGTAATCTACAAACCTGTGGGCAAGACATTGGTGCTGGCAGCCGTGACTGACCATCAGAGTGTGGAAGGCAGGGGAGCCAAAATCAAGGCACTTGGAAAGTATCTCAAGAAAATTAACCTGAGCTCTGATCCAAGTCCCGAAAGCTTGCAGAAGCAGCCTCATACAATAACTAAAGTCTCACCCAGCTCGCTCAAAAGAGATCTTGAGAGCTCGGATTGGGACGTTAGTAACTCTCTCAGTAGCCTCAAACAACAAGTCAAGCAATTTCTCTATCAAATGGCTGCCAATTCCGTAGATAGAGAAATACTAACTAATTTTGTAGCTAACCAAGATCCAGAAGAATTGAACATCTTCCTGGAATTGGCAGATCTCGCAGGCGACTATAACGAACTCACAGTGAATGAATTGCTGGCCCTTACAGAAAGCGTTTTGGCAGATATTCCTAGCTATTAGCTTATTTTTCTGTTTGACAGCTTGGATTGCAGTGCTATAATGCTCGCAGCAGACAAAGGAGTGTGTGAAATGAGCTTTGTTGTTGTGAACGTGCAGAACAAGACTCGTGTACGTCATCCTCGCACCGGTCGAGAATCATACCTCACTGTAGCCGCTGCTGAAGCGGCCCGCACGCGATACATCCGCACTACAGGGTATGCTGCCTCGGACCTCAAGGTCATGGCGCTGGACGCTTACCGTGCGCAGGTTCCCATGCGGGAAGTGACCAATCTCATGACTGGTGCTGTGTGTCTTGAACCGGCCGATACGCCCTGGCACTGCTCTGTGGCCAGCGAATCGTATTGGAGCGCCTAATGCACACTGAACTGATTGAAGATGAGCTGATCATGGCCTGCAAGCGCATGGGCTATGGCATTGACATCAACTACCTCCGGGGCACTATTGCTGTGCTAACAGGTAGTAACAAACGTAAGGATAGGCATGTGTTCAAGTCCGCAACACTGGCCCTGATGTGGGTTGACTCACGCGAGCGCAGCATGAGGGCAGTGGGAGTAAACCATGCCGCGCCCTGACATTGACATCAACAATCCCAATGATCTCGCCAGGGCTCGTGCCGATCATGACTGGTGGACTCGTGTTGCTCCACCCAACTGTGAGTTGATCGGATGGACAGATCGTGAATGGGCGTCCTTCAGCCATCAGGGCAGCAGTTTTCAAGTGTCAGGTGTGATGGCAGCGTATGTGCACACTCTTTTGAACCGTAAGGAAAGCACATGATTTTGAGCACAATAACCCTCTGGACGCTGATCATCTGGGCCGAACCAAATGCCTCATCTAGAGCCATGACTGTGGCCACTGTGCCAGGATTTGCCACTGAAAAAAGCTGTCAAGCTGCTCGAGATCGAATCCTCATGGAAAATGCCTCTAGAAGTGGTAGAAGTGGTTCTGGACCAACCGGCATCGACATCAAGCTCATCACCTGCATTCCTGTGGAGTATGAAAAGGAAACTCAGTGAAGTTTTGTGGTTGACGAACTCCAATAACCTGCTATACTGAGCCTACGCAACGAGGAGCAGCCCAAATGGCTTACATGACCCCGGAACGCAAGCAGAAGTTTGCCCCGCTGGTGAAGCGTGTGCTCGCCAAGTATGGCGTCAAGGGCACACTGAGTGTGCGCAACCGCAGCACCCTGACCCTCACTATCAAGTCCGGGAAGATCAATTTCTGCCAAAATTGGGCTGATACCTTTCCCACCAACTACAACAACGATCCCACTGCGCACCAGGTGAGCAAGGTTCCTGATCACATTGATGTGAATGTGTATCACATCCACACTCACTTTTCCGGTCGTGCTCGGCAGTGCCTCAAGGAGATCCTGGCTGCGATGAACCAGGGCAACTGGGATCGCAGCGACATCCAGTCGGATTATTGGGATGTGGGGTGGTGGGTTTCAATACAGATTGGCAAGTGGAACAAGCCCTACATTTTTGAGAAGATTGGCAAGCATGTTTAAAAAGCGAATGTGGTTGGTGAAGCTCAGCTTCCGAGATGCAGAGCAGAAAGAGTTGGGAACAAGCGAGTTCTCAATTATGGCTCGAACCCATTGGGGAGCTCAGCGTGAGGTGAGTAGGCAGGTGTTGGTAATGCGAGATGCCTACGCAGAGCGATATCCTACAGGCGCATCAGTCTACAGCGCCGTAAGCTTGGCAGGCGGCGAATTCATCTGTGTGGTATAGGAGCACGCTTTGACACGCCGAATTCGAACCGCTGTGTTCATCAGCGGGAGGGGCAGCAACATGACGAGACTGCTGGATGTTGCCCGAGCCGATCCCACCTACCCGGCCGAGATCGTGCTGGTGCTCAGCAACAATCCAGAGGCAGAAGGATTGCGTGTGGCAGAGGCTTGTGGCATTCCCACGGTAGCCTCAGCTCACAAACGTCGCAGTGAGCTTGAGGCGGGGTTTCACGCAGCTCTTGTAGGTGCAGGCATAGAGCTGATTGCACTGGCGGGCTATATGCGTGTGCTCAGCGCCGAATTCGTCAGCCAATGGGAGGGTAGGATCATCAACATCCATCCCAGCCTGCTGCCTCTCTATCCTGGGCTTGACACACATAGGCGAGCACTGGAGGCTGGTGATAGCGAGCACGGTTGCACCGTACATTGGGTTATCCCAGAGCTGGACGCTGGTGAACCCATCACCCAAGCTCGAGTGCCCATTCTAGCCGGAGACACTGAGCACACGCTGGCACAACGTGTGCTGGAGCAGGAACACCGTATCTATCCAAGGGCGCTGGCACAAGTTGCTCAAGCTTTCTTGAACCAGGGAGACAAACTATGACCCGTGAAGAGTTCGACGGCTACATTCGGCTGGTGTTCAGCAGCATGAACCATTGGCGTGGTGAAGACCACATTTGGTGGCCACATGGCACTGAAGGTTACTACGAAGTCACATGGATCACTGGCGGCATGTGCGGTGGCAACTGCTGGGGTGACAGTGCTGACTACCCAGTTGGCGCAGAGCCAGAACCAACCCTTGACCTCCTGGATCAGTTCCTTGATGAGGCGTGCCCAGATCTCGCGGCACGTCAGTATCGTAAGCTGTTGGCTGAAGTGCCCTACCGAGACACCTACAGCCACTACGAATATTATGGTAACTATACCGAACACGGCAAGAAGGTGGTGATGTTCAAGGATCTTTATGAGTGGCTGTGCCGAGAGGTATGGAAGTGCTGATCACCTGCATTGCTGGACTACCTGGCAGCGGCAAAAGCTACCTGGCTGAGCAGCTTTGGCTCAGTTATCCAGAGCCAAGATGGAATTATGTGTGGTGGATTGATGACATCGAGGAACAGAGTCAGTTGCCCAGCCGTCAAACTGCGGAAACTCTTGAACATCTCATCATCACCGACCCACATTTCTGCCGAGCCAGCACCAGACTGTTGGTGGAACAGAGAATGCGAGAAGATTATGACGCCCCTGTGCAGTGGATCTTTTTTGAGAACGATCCCGAAAAATGCCGAGTCAATGTGGCACATCGCCAGCGTATCAAAAAAGACAGCAGGAAGGTGTTGGGTATGATCCACATCTTGAGCCAAAGCTACACTATTCCGGATGGCGCTGACTTGCGTCCTGTTTGGAAACCCACCCTGGATTGATTTTAGGTATTGTGAAAATCTCCCGTTATAATTCCAGCAGGAGATTTAATAATGAAAAAAATACTTGTGACAGGTGGGGCAGGGTTTTTAGGTAGTCATTTATGCGACCGACTGGTAGCTCAAGGGCATCATGTGCTTTGCGTAGATAATTATTTTACTGGCTCAAAATCAAACATTCAACATTTATTGAGCCATCCAAACTTTGAGATCATACGCCAAGATGTGTGTTTTCCTTTGTATGTGGAAGTTGATGAAATCTACAATCTGGCCTGTCCTGCCAGTCCCAAAAGTTATCAAAGCGATCCAATTCAAACAATAAAAACCAGCGTGCTGGGTGCCTACAATTTACTGGGCTTGGCCAAAAGAACCAAAGCCAGAATTTTACAAGCCAGCACAAGTGAAATTTATGGAGATCCTTTGGTTCATCCCCAACACGAATCCTACTGGGGAAATGTCAACCCGGTGGGTCCACGTGCCTGCTATGATGAAGGCAAACGAGCTGCTGAAACATTGTTCATGGATTACTATCGTCAACACAACGTTGATATCAGAATAGCGAGGATATTCAACACCTATGGGCCGAGAATGGGAGTTGATGATGGTAGAGTGGTAAGCAATTTCATTGTTCAAGCCCTGCAAGGCCAACACTTAAGCATTTATGGCACAGGAAATCAAACTCGTAGTTTTTGTTATGTGGATGACTTAGTGGATGGTATATTGGCCCTTATGAGTTCATCAGTTGTGGGTCCGCAGCCTGTGAATCTTGGCAATCCCACAGAAACCACAGTGAGAAGTCTTGCAGAACAGATCTTGCACTTAACCAATTCATCCAGTATTATGGAAAGTTTGCCGTTGCCTGTGGATGATCCACAGCAGCGCAGAGCTAACATCACAAGGGCTGTTCAAACTTTGGGATGGGAACCCAAGGTTCCACTAACGCAAGGATTGCAAAAAACCATTTCTTACTTTCAACAAGCCTTGATAAATCAAAAAGGACACTTATGAAAATTGCAGCAATTACATGCTCTTATAATGAAGACAAATTCTTGCCCATCTGGTTGCGTTATTATGGCCAAGAACTGGGAGCGGAAAATTTATATGTGATTGATGATGGCAGTGACGTTCCTGTTCAAAACATTTTTGCCAATGCGTTGCGGGTTCCCCGACCTGAAACATTTAGTGCCTTCCGGCCCTTTATTTTGGCCAATGGCATGCAGTCATTGTTGTTCAGCTTGGGATATGACATTGTGATTTTTACCGATGTTGATGAGATAATGGTTCCTTGCCGCGACACTTATAACGGGTTACATGACTTTTTTGAGCAGAACGATCAACAGGTTTACACCACTGTGGGATTGGAAATTGTGCACCACATCAATCAAGAATCTTCAATAGACTGGAGCAAGCCAATTTTTTCTCAACGACAATATGGCAGATTCTCCACAACCTACTGTAAGAGTCAAATCACAAAAGTTCCTTGGAATTGGGCACACCATTTACACCTGACTCAGCAAGCACCTAGTCCGCATCCGCAATTATACAATTGCCACCTAAAACTGGTTGATTTTGAGTATGCTTGTCACAAACTGTTACTGAGTCAACAACTACAGTTTGTTCCAGAAGAAGTGGCGCAAGGCCTAGACGCTCACTGGAGATACTCTATTAAGGACTTGTTTCACACAAACTACCAAAGCTTTTTTGACAAACCTATATTGCACCAGTGGGATTTTTCACAAGAAATACACCACTGCAAGAACATGCCTACAAATGATGGGAGAATTGATATTGCACAACCTTTGAAAATCTTACCTGATTTTTTCAAAAAAACTGGAGTTTGAAAATGCAAGTATTGCCTCCTGAATATCTTGTCTATGTTGATGTCGGTGGATTAGGTGGATTGAAATATGATTTCAGTCTATACCCAAAAGTACATAAAATTTTGTTTGAGCCAAATCCAGCAAGTGTTCCTACGCAAGCCAACTGCCAAATTATGATAGAAGCCTTGGGCGTCGCAGAACACACTGGTGTGCTGTATATTACCAAAAGCCAAGGATGCTGTAGTCTGTTAAAGCCCAATTTTCCATTCTTGAATAGTTTCAGTATAAAACCAGCTTTTGAAATAACTGACATAGAGCAAGTGTCTGTAACACGATACAAAACCTTATATAATCAAGGCAAGGTGCCGTTGCCAGATGTTTTGAAAATTGATGTTCAAGGATATGAATACCAAGTGTTGCAGGGTTTTGAAGAGCTATTACACAATGTTGTGGCTATTGAGCTTGGGGCACACTTGCACCCCATATACGAAAAACAAAAACTACTACATGATATCGTGGAACTGTTACATAAGTTTGGGTTCATGTGTAAAAGCCTTGCACATGTAGATCACTGGGATGGGCATATTGTGGAATTTGATGCTATTTTCACCAAAACGCCACAAGCGTTGGGACTCTTGGGTCCTTATGCTGGTATGAAGCTGGATGCTGTTTTGCGCCAGTGGAATCTTCCTCCAAACCAAACTACGTTTCCGCCTGGATGGATTTTTTAGGGAAAAAATCCATCTTTTCTGGAAAAAACCGGTAGACAGCTGAGATGGTGATGCTATTATGCGGTTGTAGGCAACGAAACAGAGGATGCTACACAATGAACACCAAGCTCTTCAACATCATTGGTATCAGCCGCTTCCAGGGTGTGCTGACTTTCCGGGTTAGCAACGGCAGCATCAAGCACCGTGAAACTGTGCTGGCACGTGAAGGGCATACTGATGTGCAGTTCAAGACGCTGCCTCAGCCCATGACCAAGGCTGACGCTGTTGCGTGGATGCGCAACCAGGGCGTTGATGCTGTGGTGCCGGCCAAGAACCTCAGGAAGAAGATTGAGACTATCCTGGCTGCTGAGCGTGCTGCCCAGGAAGCTGCTGAGAGGCAGGCTGCTCCTGTGGACAAGCTGGCTGCCAAGCGGGCCCGGGACGCTGCCCGGAAGCGGGAGAAGCGGGCTGCGGAGCGTGCTGCTCGCGAGGCTGCCAAGCAGGCCGGGGTCAACCAGCTGATGGAGGCGGTGGACCAGGAGTTCGGGGTAGATGTGGAGCGCGAGCTTGCGGGAGAGTAAGCTCCAAAATAGGGAACCGGTAGGGTGATGAACCTGTAAACCCGGTTTGAGTGAGGACGGAAAGCTGGTGGGGTGATGAACCCGTAAACCCAGCTTTCGCCATTTGTGGCTAGCCTATTGAATCCAATCCTGCCAGTTCTCTATAGCGGCGGAGATTGAAAAAGCTGATGCACTCTTCAAGGTTCTGGCCGGGCTTGCTTAGCACATATCGGTATCTCCCAAACTCTTGGTCTTCATCTTGAAAATAACGCATCAGCTGCTGAGGCTTGGTGAAGGTTTTTCTGGTCCTGCCTGGGTTGTATTCATCATACACAGTGACCGCATAGCCCATCTCAGTCATTCGCTTCCACAGCCGCAAGCCTTGGGTACTTAACTGAGTGTCGCTCAACAAAACTGACGCATCATTATCATCCAACACTGCTGCATAGAGGTCACTGGCATAAGGTGCTTTGCCCCGCAATTCGGGATTTTTCCCACTCATATGCACCACCAAGCTCTGTGGTTTGCGTTGCAACCAGATAGCTAAATCAACTCTTGTGGGAGTGCCATACCAATATAGTCTTGTTTGGCCATCGATTATTTTGTATAAGCCTGGTTTCACCTTTTCTGGCTTCCAACCAACCATACGGTAGTGCTCAATTGTTCTGTCCAGTCGTTCCCATAACCCCCCAACTTCACCAAGGCCTTCTGGCATCTCCATGAGCCAACTTTCCACAAAGTCACGGTTGTTGTTTGAGCTTTCCATAGTCATATTTAAGAACAACACCCTCTAAATATCAGCACATAGAGGAAAACATCATGAGAGCTCGAGACTTTACCGCACGCGCCACCATAATACGCGAAAGCATCACCGGGGAAGAGATGCTGACGTTGTTCCGCCACCATCATCATGAGGATCCCAGGAACCCCACGATGCTTAAGTGGATGGCCACCCAAAACTGGGGCATTCACATGGTGGATCCAAACCAACTGCACAGCCAAATGGACAACACGATCCCTGATGATCCTTTTGAGCGAACCATAGACATAGATGAGGATCGCGTGCGCTGGTACAGTGCCCGGTTGGAACGTGGCGAGCAAGTGGAGCCCATCATCCTTGGGCCCAATGGCAGCATAATAGACGGCAACCACAGAGCACAAGCTGCAAGAGAAGCAGAAGTGAAAATTTTGGCTTATGTGCCCATGGCTAATGCAGCTTGACCTTTGGGATTTGACAACACAAGGATGCAACCACACAATTGCATAATGAAAACACGATATAGATATAATGACTTGGGCCCAGCTCAAGGCATCATGAATGGGATTGCATTTGGGGCAGTGCTTTGGTGCCTCATTATCGCAGCTTTTTGGGTGGTGGTGTGAGCAGCTACCAAGAGGCTGGAGTAAGCATCAGCAATGGGAATGAGTTTGTAGAACGCATCAAGCCACTAGCACAACGCACCACACGTCCAGGAGTAATAGGGAGTTTGGGCGGATTTGGGGCTGTTTTTGATCCCAAGCAAACAGGCATGCGTGACCCGCTATTTGTAAGTACCACAGATGGGGTAGGTACAAAGCTAGAATTGGCTAAACAAGTGCCAGGATCCTTATACACACTGGGACAGGACCTTGTGGCCATGTGTGTGAACGATTTGGTGTGCATGGGCGCTACGCCACTTTGGTTCCTGGACTATCTCAGTGTTGGACAGTTGGACGTGGAGCTTTACACCACACTGCTACAGGGCGTAGCAGAGGCTTGCAGTGCTGTGGACTGCGCCCTAGTGGGCGGCGAAACTGCTGAAATGCCAGGGGTGTATCAACCAAAGGATTTTGACGTAGCTGGGTTCTCTGTTGGGGCTGTTGAACGTGACACACTCTTGCCTCAGAACGTGGCTGCTGGCGACAGCATCGTGGGCATAGCCAGTTCAGGCATCCACAGCAATGGCTTCAGTTTGGTTCGGAAGCTTATCCAGGACCACCAGCTGGACCTTATGCAGTCCTCACCTTGGGACTCAGACAAAACCCTGGGAGAGAGTTTGATGACACCCACCAGGTTGTATGTCAAACCAATTTTGGCACTTCACCAGTTGCGTTTGTGCCGAGCAGCAGCTCACATCACAGGTGGTGGCTTACTAGGAAACTTGCCTAGGGTGTTGCCTGCAGGTTTCACAGCACGCATCACCAACCTCATGCCACCACCACCAGTTTTCACCTACCTGCAAAAGTTAGGAACCATCGCCCCAGACGAGATGCGCCAGGTGTTCAACATGGGTGTGGGCATGTGCATCGTCACCAATGATCCACACAACACCATCTCAATCCTCAGCCAAATGGGAGAGGATGCACAAGTGATTGGCGAGATCACTACAGGCACGGAGCCCATCATTTTTGAGTAACCAATGGGAGTTGGAAATTTGGGAAAGCAGCCGTGGAGTTGGCCGCACCCTGATCCGCCGCCAACTGTTCTCCACAGAAGCTGAGGCACGCCTGTACAAACGTCAAAGCACAAGCGAAAACACATTGCCCCGGGCGCCCAGCTGGTTCAGCTTTTGTGTGGGCCCAATTGAAAGAAAGAACCCAGATGACTCCCGTTCCACATCTGCTGAGCATTAGCCAATTTGATGTGCCCAGCATCCAATCCCTCTTCAAAACTGTAAGAAACATCGAGATCGGCTTGTGCCAACCGGCTGCACAAGGTAAGGTCAGCACAAATCTCTTCTACGAGCCCAGCACACGCACCAGCAGCAGCTTTTACTCGGCTATGGTGAGATTGGGCGGCTCAGTTATCCCCATCAACGATGTCAGCTTCAGCTCAGTAAGCAAGGGCGAGAACCTTGAGGACACAATTCGAACTTTGGCCAGCTACTCTGACTGCATCGTGCTTCGCCATCCAGAAAAGGGTGCTGCTCAATGGGCTGCTGCTGTGAGCCCAGTGCCCATCATCAATGCAGGTGATGGTGTAGGCGAACACCCCACCCAAGCTCTTTTAGACCTCTACACCATCCAGCGTCATGTGGGGCTATCCAGAAAGATTGATGTATGCCTCATGGGAGACTTGCGTCATGGACGCACGGTGCACAGCCTCAGCCGGCTGCTTCGCCTCTACGATGTGCGACTGCATATGGTAAGCCCTCCGGGATTGGAAATGCCTGCCGAGCTCACCCACAAAACTGACAAGGTCTACACCAGCCTTGATGAGTGCGTGAGCCAAGTGGATGTGATCTATGTCACAAGGGTGCAGAAGGAACGGATTGCACCCAACCTACAAAACACTCTAGGCAAGTATCAGCTCACACCCGAGCATATGATTAAAGCTCGGGGCACCTCCATCATCATGCACCCATTACCGCGTGTTGATGAGCTGCCAAGCAGTTTGGACAGTGATCCCAGGGCTGTGTATTTCAAGCAGATGCGGTATGGGCTGTATGTGCGCCAAGCCATCTTCCTTCATCTTTTCAGCAACAGTGTGCCCTGGAAGTTTTAGGTTGACCTTAGGTAAGAATCCCATATAGTAGGAGGTGAACCTGGAGAAGCATCTATGTTTAGTGGCATCAAAAGTTGGTTTAAGGAAAGCAAGCCCACAGCACGCGATCTCAGCTATGAAGAGATTGTAGAGAAGCTGAGGGAAAAAAGTGACCTTGAAATCTTTGCCCGGCTCCGTTTTCGGGACCGGTGGGTGCAACGCTGGCACGAGCAGCATAGGGGAGCCACTGTGCCATCCAGTTTCCTCATGCGGTTTGGCGCATTGGACAAGGTGGCCTCAGAGCGGATCCTGAAGCTGATGAATGAGGTGCGACAGCTACGCGAGCTGCCTGAACACAGCAAGGAAAAGTTGGAGGAGTGGTTGTGGGAAAGCTATCCGGAGAACCTTAAATGAACCAGTTGATCGAGTTGAGTTTTTTCCTGCCCGAATTGGTTCTTTTGGGTGCTGGCCTCTACACTTGTTACACTTTGTTCACCACCATTGGAAAGTGGAGCTGGAAGCGTGTGGGGCTCTATATCTACGGTGCGGCCTGCGTCTACAGCCTTTGGATAATGGGCTACCAATAACTGGGTGACACTCCCGCAAAAATCCGCTATATCTCGGGTAAGGTAAATATCACATGATGGATCGTGAACAACTCCGCAAGCTGATTACAGAAACTGCCAGGCCTGCAGATGCCTCTCTTGTGTCTGCGCAATCACTGCCATTGAACCTGGGCAAAATGACCTCAGCCGAGCTGCAACGTTGGATTTCCCACGTGAAAAACTGCCAACACTCGTGAAAACAAACCACAAAATATAGGTTGACACTCCTGCTAAATCCGCTATATTGGCGGGGTAGAGACGGAGAGCCCAAATGAGCAACTGGAAGGTCGATCCCGCAGCGCCCCACACGGTGGAAGGCATGATCTGCTCGCTGGCAGGTGTGTGCGACGGTGCTAGGCAGCATGATCAGCAGGGCTTCAGCGGTGCTGATACGGAGTTTGGTCACAGCTTGGCCAATCGTGCTCAGCAGGGTAGGCCCTTCACGCTGAAGCAGGCACAGGCTGCACTCAAGCTTGTGAACAAATACCGGCGCCAAATTGGCGGGACGGACTTTGTGAAGACGTTCCTGGAACAGCCAGTGTTCAAGCTGGCACCGCTGGATCCCAACGCTCCTGTCCAGGTTGCGGGCGGGTGCAGCAAGCCCTCCCGTAGGCTCACAAGCCAAGACAAAACTGCGGTGTTTGAGTTTCCCTACAGCCCGGAAGTGGTTGCTGATCTGAAGCAGATCCGGGGCGAGCACAAGGGTGATCGTTATCGGGCACAGTGGGAACCCACTCGTAAGGTTTGGCTGGTGCCTGTGAACGAGGCAAGCATCTTTCAGATCATGGATGTGGCTGAGAGGTTTGGGTTTGAGGTTGAGGCACGTTTCACCACGTATTTGGAGCGTGTGCGAGCCAAGACGGAAGAGAGCCGGATGCATCTGTTGCTCAATGACGGGCAGCATGTGACACTTGCAGGCGACACGCTGATCGTGTCTGTAGACAATGCTGCCATTCTCAAGGAGATCGAAGATGAGCTCAACTCTAACCACTGATTGGTTGGATCGAGACCTGTTGGCTGAGGCATTTGCCGATATGCCTACTCCACACGGTGTATGGTTTGATGATAACCGTCGCTGGTGTGGCCGGTGTGAGACGCCGGTGCTGACTTGCGAAGCCGTGGAGGGGAATCCTTGGGCTGACAAGATCTGCCAGCGTTGCACCAGCATTTGGCCAGAGTTCAGCGACCTCTACCAGCTACACCTGTTGATGCAGGATGAGGACGATGATCTGTTTCCAGAGACGGTGCATTGACCAATATTCAGTGTTGGAATGAGGATCCTGATAGGTGGCCACATATGGTGGAGCTGTTTGACTTGCCCTTAGCCACCTGGCGGAAGAATGCTGCATTAGGACTGAGGCTTTTTGGAACTCCCGGTGCAGATGATTGGTGGCGCACTCGCTGGACTTACACTTCGGTGTGTACCAACTCAGAACGTGTGGACGTGAGAATTTGGTTTCAGTCTATTGATGATATGACTCACTTCTTACTGGTAATGGAAAGGTAGAGCATGAGTGTTGAAGATCTTAAGGGCATCACCCTGCTGCATATCGAGATGGAGCGCGAACCAGACCAACTGATTTTCCACAGCGAGTGCGGTCGGCGGTGGCGTATGTATCACTGGCAGGACTGCTGTGAGCATGTGCGCATCGAGGAGATTATCGGTGACCTTGATGATCTTGTTAGCTCTCCAATCCTTGTGGCTGAAGAACGCCAACTGGAAGGCAACAGCGATTGGGGGCACGAGACGGTGACCTTTTATGAGTTGGCCACCATCAAGGGCTCTGTCACTCTCCGGTGGCTGGGTGAGAGCAATGGCTACTACAGCGAAAAGGTGGACTTCGAAGAGCTGCGATCAGTTGAGGAGACGCTGAAGTCATGAGCCTGTATATGGTTATCCGTCAGGATGACAACGGAGTATGCACTGTGCTGGCTGATAAGCTTTCTGAGCACGAGAGCAGGCGACTGGTGGAGATGATGACGCAACGTGGGCACAAGGCCACTTACTTTGCCCAACTCTACCTCAACCCACATCAGCGAGAGCAGATTTTGTTCACACATCATGTGCATCTGTAGATTTAGGGCTTGACCATCCTATCAAACCTGCTAAATTGCGTTGGTAGGTAGGAGAGCTGATGTGCTGACTGTGCCCGCTACTGTTGAGATGGCTCGCAAGCTGACCCGCTTGAGCGTGAAGCACAACCTCAAGATTGATCCTAGGGTAAGCCAGCTGTTTGACGCCATTCCTCGGGAGACTTGGCTGCCTGGGTTCAACTTCACGCTTAAGCCGTATCAGGCGGAGGGTGTTGCGTGGTTGGAGAGCCAGCTGGGAACGGGCCTGCTGGCTGACGAGCAAGGGACAGGAAAGACGGTTCAGATTACGGCCTATGCCCACAAGAACCAGCTGTTCCCGATGTGTGTCACACTGCCAAACACCCTTAAGCTGAACTGGCGGAACGAGATCATCGCAATGACTGGTTCCCAGTATCGTGTGAACGTGGTGGGCCACAGCTACGGCAAGAGGCAGACGGCGCTTAGGGCGCAGCGTCATCCCAACGTCATCTACAGCAAGACGCCCACTCCGGGCTGCGACATCTACCTTGTGAACTACGACATTCTCTCTGCCAACGTTGAGGCAATGGAGGAGCTGGGGCTCAAGCTCCTGGTGCTGGACGAGAGCCACAAGATCAAGAATCCCGATGCACGCCGCACTCAGGCGTTCCTGAGGTTGGCCACTGGTGAGGTGGAGGAGAAGCTGCCGGGCGGCAAGCGAGTCACTAGGAAGGTTGGCAAGCCCGTGCCTCGTGTGGTGCTGATGAGCGGCACGCCGATGGTGAACCGTCCCGCAGAGCTGTGGACTACGGTGCGGAGCTTGGCCAGCTATGTGCCCCAGTTCAGCACTTGGACCAAGTTTGCGTGGCGCTTCTGCAATCCGGTGAACAACGGACATGGTTGGAACTTCTCTGGTAGCTCGAACATGAGCGAGCTGCACCAGCTCCTGACCCAGCACCTCATGCTGCGCCGCCTCAAGCAGGACGTGCTGAAGGAGCTGCCGCCCAAGGTGTATCGGGTGATCCCACTAGAGTTTGAGCGTGCGGAGTACGACCGTGTGGAGCGGGCGTTCCAGGGGCTGGACTGGAAGGGCGGGCTTGAGGCTATGATCCAGATGGGCGCCAACGCTCCCAAGAGCGATGAGCGCATTGTTGCCATCCAGAAGCTGCGTGAGGTGGCTGCACTGAGCAAGCTCGCCAGCACGGTGGAGTGGATTCGAGACTACACGGAGAACGGTGAGAAGCTGGTGGTGTTCGCACACAACCGGGCGGTTATTGACCACATCCGGGGTGCGCTGGAAGCGGACCAGGAGTGGGGCGGAAAGGTTGGTGTGATCTTTGGTGGCGTCAGCAACGAGGAGCGTGTTGAGGCTGTGGAGAGGTTTCAGAAGGACCCCAACACTCGGGTGATCCTGGTGGGCATCACAGCTGGTGGTTTTGGGCTTACCCTTACGGCGGCACGTGCTGTGGCGTTTGTGCAGACCCCGTGGAGCCCAGGAGAGCTGCATCAGGCGGCCGACCGAGTGCACCGGATCGGCCAGGATGCAGATCAGGTCACGATTTACAACCTGGTGGCGGAAAACACCATCGAGGAGCTGATGGCAGACATGCTGTTCAGCAAGGGGCAAGTGCTGGATGCAGGGCTGGATGGTGGGGCTGTAGTGAACACGGTAGACCTGCGTGCAGCGGGTTAACCCCTCCTGGGGAGTGGACTACACTACATGGCACGTGATCAGAATCTTGGCCCACAACCCTGTTGCTCGCCCCAGCTTGCTAGACATACTGGGAGAACGTCGTTGGTGTTGGTTGAAATCCACTCCTGGCGGGCTATACTGGGTCCGGTGGAGCAGCCGCCAAGAGCCCTCTAGATTCCAGCTGATTTTTGAGCGTGAGGAGGACGCAGCTTTGTTTTCCTTAGTGTGGGGTGATTGACGGGCATATTGACAGCCTCCTGGTTTTGTAATAATTTTGGGTATGAATTCCAGTTATAGCATTTGGTTGATTTCTCATCGAGAAAGCGACATGGAGCTTGCCCTCAGCAAGCTGAAGCACAATACAGTGCACTGGTTCAACGGAGCCAATTATCCCAGCTTTTCCCGGCTTGTGAATGACTGTGTGCACCAAAGCCCCACAGAGACCACTATAGTGCTTTGTAACAAAGTTGCGCCTACAGATCAAAATATTGAATTAATGCTTCAAAAGCTGGATAAGGGGTATGCTTTTGTTGCCCTGTATGATTTCCGGTTCTTTGGCTTCAAAAAGGAACTGTTTCGTAGGATTGGCTGCTTGGATGAAAAGTTTCCAGGTGGCTTTGAGGACGATGACTTTGTCTTGCGCTTAGTGGGGTCAAATCTGGCATGCTACATCACCCAGGAGGCGGAGCACCATTGGGCGCCCAGCAGTTGGGCACCCACTGGGCAATATCCAGGGGTCAGCTACTTTCATGAAAAATGGGTTGGTTGGCCCAACAGTGAAAATCCCACTGAGATGTATCAGAGATTGCCTAACACTTGTGTTCCTAGGGATTGGGGGCCCAGTCAACCTTGTGAGTTTTTGACCTGCAAGGAACACAGTTATGTTCAAACTTGGCTATGCAAGTATTTTTATCTGAACCAGGTGAAAAAAATTTGTGACTTCTAGCTTAGGCCTCAACATATAGCCCCGTGGCATACCAGCCATACACATGTAATGAATCCACAATAGCCCTTTTTTCCATTGGCAACAGGGCATTTGTGGCCACTTCAATATTTTCCTTGTTGCGGAGCATATATTCCAAAATTGCAGGCAACAATGATTTGTATTCAGGAACAAGAGTGTTGCACATGCTCCATAATTTGGTTTCAAGAAATTGTTTCACTGTTTTTTCATTTTGGCTTTCATACTCCCAATAAGTGTTTTTATAAACATATTTTTCGTGCCAAAGAGGAGTCTCATACACACTTACATCAAATTTATAAGATAAGATATACCGGCCGCACATTTTGAACAGTCGTTTACCCATGAGATTGTTTGTTTGTGCAAGATCAAGACCCACTTCAGTCATCAAAATTTCGCCTGCTCCTTTGTTGAAATCAGTTGTATTACACACAATTGAAAATACATTATGTTTGCATTGATGAAAGAGGGTTACAAAAGGTTGTAACTGATTGCGTTGGGTAGTGTCCAAGGGATCAATACTGTTATCTACAAAAATTATTTTGGAGGTAGGGTCCTTGTCCTTGATGCTTTTAAGGGTGTTGACTGTTTGATCCAGTCGTTGTTTTGGTGACCAAACAGAGAATTTGGTATTGATTGTGCTGGTTACTAGCCATGTGTTGAAATTCATACCGTTTTTTAATTTTATCTCCCTCCTCTTGTCAATTTAAATAGTTTTATGACCCCTCCAATAGACCCGTGTGAAGGCGTGACGCCTGTTGTTAAATTCCCCCGATTTGAATGCACAGACAGTGTGTTGCCCAACTTCAGCAACTTGGACGAATTTGGTAGGGGATTGGGCAGCTTGCCTGGTCAACTGGCACAAATAGCACAATGCAAGGTCACTGCCACTGCCAAACAAATTTCTGACGCCATTGACAATTTACTGAAACTGTTTGACAAAACATTTGGTACATCCTTGGGCAGTGTTGACAATCCTGTGTATGGACCCAAACTCAAAGTACCAGAGCAGGAAATGGGTGTGCGACTCCGTGCATTGTTCAATGACTTCAAACTGTATCTGGAACTGAAAATATTGGACATTTTGGGAAAAATTATTCCCAATCTCAACTTTTTGAACATCCCTTTGCCATTTTTGCCCAATCTCACTGTAAGGGATTTGTTGAGTGCTGAAGGCAGAGCCAAGATCAGAGCTGCTATTGGTGCACGGAAAGATCAAATTGCCCGAGCCTTGGGCAGCCCGTGGAAAGACACTTTTGATGGCACACTGGGTTTGAAAAGCGAAGAGATGCAGAAACAAAGCATCATCAGCAGAGTTTGGAGTGAGTTTCACAAAGGATTATTGAGCGTAATTCAAAGAGGTTTCCGGTTGTTGCGCGCCTTGACTGAACCCATAAGGAAAATTTGGCAAGCACTTCGTTTGCCTGATATTCCCAATTTGGTGTCCTTGAACTTCGAAGAAATTTTCAATAGCGTTTGGCAACCCATAAAAGACCTAGCCATCAGTGCCAATGAAAAAATGCAAAAAATGATTGACTTTTTCCTGGAGTTTGATATCAAAAACTTCCTGGACAAAACATTTGGTCCTTTGTTGAAATTCATAGCTTGGCCTTTTCCCACAAAAGTCAAACAACTTTTGAAAATCTCTGATAATCCTCAAGAAAAGAATCTTGTGAGCAAGGAAACCAGATTCAACAGCATAATGCAAGCTGTTAAAGAATTGTTTGAACAAATTCCCACGCTGATATTGGAACTGTGGATGAAGCTGGTAAGGGGGTTTTTTCAAGCTATTTTGAAATTTGTTCCTCTGTTGAAAGAGTTGTTGAAATATATTCCCTTCACATTTTGCACATTTATTGGGTTGGCATTCAGCCCTATTTTGGGCTTGGGAAGTGCTGTGAGTAACTTGATTCCGCCTGGTATCTCAGTGCAACAAACTTAGCCGCACTGGGTTCCATTCAACTGATCATAAATGGTTTTGGCAGTGTTGAATCGGCTTTGTGCTTCTGGTGTGATAGTGCCTTGACGCCCCAGCAGTCCTGATGAACTGATTTCATAATATTCATTCACTGCTCTAGCGGCTGATTCTGGACTATTTGTTGCAAGCATTTTTGAATAGGCTGAACGATGAGTGTTCTTGAATTCCCAATCCACAAAATCCAAGCTTTTTTCCAAAGCTGTTTCATTTGACAGCGTTTTCAGTTGCGGCCAACTCAAACCAATTGCTTGCGGCATGTTTTTAAACCTGTCTGAATTCCATTGAGCCAAACCTTTGAAAGTGGGATTACTATCTACTCGAGGATTCAATGCACTTTCAATAGTGAAATTGCCCAACAAACCAGCCACATGCTCGGGCTGATATCCTTTTCTGATCAAATAGCACCAAGCTTTCTTGGCTTGATTGGGATCAAAACTTTTGCCTGCGCCACTGGCTGTGGCACTGAAATCAGCGTCTGGACGAGCTTGGCCACTGAACAAAAATGCATTGTTGAGTCGGCGAGTCTTGAGTTCAAACTTTTCTTCGTTGTTGCACGCCAAAATCCAACGTATCATCTCGTTTGGCACTTTGTTGTAATTTCCGCCACCTATAAGGCCTGCTATACCGCTTTTGTCAAAATTGTCCAAGCCAACGTTGTAAATGAAGTCAGCAAGGCTATTGAACTGATCTTGTGTTAGTAAGTTGCTTCCAATGCTGCTGTGAATTTTGCCTTCAACTTTTTTGATGTCAGTTTTCAGCAATGTTTTCATATTGCTTTCACTGATGCCTTCACTAACGTTCAATGTGGTGCTGATTTGTGTTCCTGAATCATCTGTGGCGTTCAAAGTCACAGTATTGTTTTGTAGTTCTTGACTTGTAAGCAAGTGGCCATAGCCTATGAGTTTCTGACCACTTTTACAAGCGTCGTCAAAGGGTTTGCCAATCAAGTTACCGCCCAATCCTTCGTGATCAATTATTTGTTGAATACCTCGGTTGTTAACTGTCCATTCTGTGGAAGGCAGCAACACTCTTGGCCCCAACTGTTTGAAAGTGTATTGTGGTTGTCCACTTTCATCCCAGCTTTCTCCAATGTGCAATCCAGTTTGGCCATTCAATACACCATACACTTGCAAAGGTTTGTCTTGTGCAGGACTCACTTGCCCAACTCTGTAAGTGCTTTCAGGAGGAGCGTCTTTTCTCTGTACCAACCCAGTATTGGAGTATCCAGGCCCTGCAACACTGCGCTGTCTCCAAGGATCTGCACCAGGCAGTCTACTCACAATGGTTTGAACAATCTGCACACTGCGTCCAGGACTCACAACGTTTTGAAGTTGCATCCGTTCTTCGGTTCTGATGTCAGGTGCCAACGCAACTACACCTGGAACAGCAGTCAAAGGCCTATCTGGACTTGTGGGACTGGCTGCATCAGGTAAATTGGCCACATTGAGTTCAGTTTTTGGTCCTGTGTTAACGTTGCCTGCTCCTGAGCGCAGGTTTACCGATCCGTTGCCTTGAACTTTGACATCAGCTCCTCCAACTAAATTCAAAGTGCTGTTGCTCTTGACTTTAACATCGGCCTCACCAAACAAACTCAAGGCTCCGTTTATGCTTCGCAGCCTTATGTCACTAGCACTACTGGCATCAACATTGCCTCCAGCAAACAAGCGAATATTGCCAGTTAAGTTTTTGATGTCAATGTTGTTTTCTTGACTAGTGAGAAAAATACCATAGTTGCTTCTGTATTGCAAGCTGCCCACAGCCGTGTTGTAGATGTTGCTGTTGCTCACAATGTGTGCATTGCCTTGGCTGAAAACCAAAACATCACCACCGCTGCTGATGTTGAAAGGCTTCTTGCTATACATCCTTGTTTCGTCAATGCTGCGCATTTTGATGCTGCCACCAGCTTCAATATTCACATCTCTGTCTGCATGCAAGTTGATGTCTTGGCCGGCACTTACACTGACACTTTTTTGTCCAAAAATATCAATGTTGCCTTCTTTGTCCATCTCAATGCGGGCTCTATTGGGCCCGGTGTTGATAATGATCCTGTCCTGGGTGTCATGGATAACAATTTGTGCCAAACCACGAGTTTGGAGGCGAACAAATGCATCAGTGGGCGTGTCGTCCATTACCAAGCTATGGCCATAAGGCGTGCGAATACCCATTGTGCGAATGCCTTGCTGCATCCCTCTGGGTGCTGGGCCACCTTGACTTACAGGAAGTTCTGGAACACCAGCTTCTTGAGCAGCTTCAAAACTGGCTTGAAATATAGGTTGCCCTCCAGTCAGAGGATTCCTGTCTTGTTTTGATGGACTTTGAGCAGGCGTGCTGGGTGTCATAAAGTTGCGGTCAACTTGGAACAAACATCCAAACCAAACGCCGCGACTGGGATCACCATTTATAAAACACACTAGCACTTGATTATTGAGATCAGGTGGTATAAATGTCATACCATAGTCTGTTTGTGAACTTGTGGGATTCAGGTTAATATCAGCAATGTTTGATGCGCCGGCAAATGGGCTAGCATAATCACAAATTATCCAAGTTGCTTCGTTGTCAATAGCCCCACCTAGTTCTGGAATCCAAACGCGAATGCGTCCCATATTGCGAGCATCATTTACATCGCGTACCAAGCCAAGATAAATTTTATCCCAGGTAGCACGTAAACCCCCAGGCTCTAATTCATATGCACCAGGTAAATTTACTGTCTGTCTTAATGTTGCCATTTATAGATGCTCAAATTATTGATTTATACCTGTTCTCAAAACTGGTGGCACAGTACCAATTTCTGTTCTTGAGTCTCCCAAATTACTCAATGGATCTCGCGTTGCTTCACATCTTTGGGTAAATTTGCCTTCTTTGAATATATGTGTTACTTGTACCATCATATAGAGTGCATTGAAAAAATCAACGTCATCACGCAGATTCATAAATCCTGTAGTTTCGTCAGGAATAGTACCAGCACGGAAAGCTAGCAGAAAAAATGCATCGTACGGTTGGTAAACTGCAAACTCATCATTAACAGGTGTAGCAGGTGTACCAGGTGTGCCTGCTGCTCCCCTATATCCTGGTATTCCGGATAAAAGCTGCCTATCTCGCTCTAAGTTTGACGCTCCTAACCAATATGGGTCCCCTCGTATTTCCATAGTGATGTTAACCATATCTTGCATTCTAGCATAAATTTGTTGAGTTACACTTGAATACATTTGTCGCACATCAGAGTCTGAAGTGTTTTGTGGACGCACTGTGTTAACTAGGTCTCGGGGATCAGAAATATATGTGAGCTGAGCTGGCATGGACCTGTTATTCACGCTGAATTCATCTTCAGTGAATTCAATAGGAGCTCTGCGTCTTTGAGCTGCGGTTCGTTCTCTTTCAAGCTGAGCTCTTAAATCAGTAACAGGCGCAACAAGTTGCCCAAAAGGCTGATATAAATTTTCTAATGATTCCGCCATCACAGGGTCAAACACTACTAATGATCCTTGTGCAAGAACTCGTTGTGCCGCAGCATCCTGTTGTTCTATCTGAGCAAGTTGTTGCTGTAGTGCAATAATTTGTTGATCTAAGGCGGGAATGTCAGCTAAAGATGCCCCTGCCCGTTGTCCTCGTAATGCCAATAATTGTTGCTGTACAGCATCCCATTGCTGCTGAGCTTGTTGCCGTATATTCAACGCCTGCTGCAATTCACTCAAAGAGGCTCGTGCTGAACTGAATGAGCTTGGTAAAACTGTGTTTTGTGTCAGTGCCGTTGGGATCCAATGAAGTGTATTAAATTGAACATCTAAATTTATAATTTCTGTATTATTGCCAGTGTAAAAATACAAATAAGCTTTCTTTAGAAGCTTACTTGTATCTGTATTGATACTTGCTAGTCTAGCATCGTGAAATGCATTTATAAGTTGGAAAATCCTTCCAAAATCTTGACTAGGCACAGCGCGACGAGTTTCTTTAACATTTATGAAAAATTGTAAATTCCTAATATAATCATTTCGCAAATAATCCCATCCAATATTTTTCACCACGCATTCAATCCACGGCACTCTCACAATACCAGACTGATCATCAGGTATAAAAAAGCGTACATCTTCAATAGATGCGCATACATCATCTACCAAGGCACCAATGCTTATACCTCGACCAGCAATGATCTCAATTTTGTCACCCACTTGCCGGAAACTTGCCCTACGATTGTTTATTCTTGGATTGAATTTGATTTTTTGATTTTTCAATTCATCAGCAATAAAAAACTGATAAACCACAACTTGCGTTTGTTGATCTTGTGGTTGTTGGCTTCTCCGTAAGCCAATATAAAAGTCGTTAAGTTCATTCTCCAATTTTTGAAAAAATTCACCAACAGTTTTATCAAAATTAATTATGCCTTGCCCAGGTAATTGAACTCCACCAATGTTTTGGACAGTTCTTACTTGACTACCACCACCCAGGGTTATTGTGTAAGTTTGTGGTAAGACATAAAAGGTGTTTTTAAAACCCATGTTATTGTTAACAGCCGCTTTCAAACGATAAATTGTTCCTGCGGCTGTAAGCGTGTTTGTTAAGTCAACTATATTAAGTTTGTAAACCTTATAAAATGTATTTTGTGATGAAGGTACTAGATTGCCATCAGCATCATAGAAGTCAAACCACAAAATCAGAAATATAGGAGCTAACCTCCAATTCAAAACTCCAATTTGACGGCTACTTTCAAACATTTTATCAGGAAGGCTCATGTTATAAGGCTCAGCTATTACCATATCAACCTCTACTGAGGCAGCATTTTTGGTTTTAAAATTGTGACTTACAGCATCCTTGATTTCACATTCCACGATGTTGAAACCAGCAGTAACCCCACTTTCTGCAATTACAATATACCGAACGTCGTTATTCAACAACTTTGTATCAATATCATCTTCCTCGGCTTCTCTATCGTTAACCAAGACTAATTGTAAATGATACGTGTATCTGTCGTGATAATTCAAGACATTGTCTTCAGGGCTAAAATTTAACCCTTTCAGGGCTAAGTCACGCAAGATCTGTCGAAGGTAATGATTAGTAACAAGAGGTGTAGGCATTATATTCGGCTTTCAAGACTTAGTTGGCTAGGAGCATATATGGTTATGCCGGGCACAAAATCATATATTGGGTCAACAATTTGATCTGGATTTAACATCGCAAACACCCACCAGGCTCGTGGATTTTGATATAATTCAAAACTCAATAAGTCAGGGCGATGTAAATGGCGTTGTGCCAATGTAACAACAAGATCATCACTTGTTCGTGCAAGTAATGGAGGTACCCAAAATCCCAAATATGTGGTATTTTGTGGAGTCCGATAATACGGACTGCTACGAAGATAAGTTACTGTTGTCATTAGATGAAATCACTTTGACTGCTGTCGCCATTTATATATTTGGGCAACTCGAATCTCTTACGCAATGTAGTAGGAGTATGTTGCACAATCAATGTAACAGAAATTTTAAACAAACTAGGGAGCCAAACACCTTTTGTGGCTGACGGCGTAGGTTGTTGAACACTTGCACCTGGTGGGTTGTTCAATGGATCGTCCCAATTCCGGTTGGCAGGCTGGGTAACACCAGGTAAGCCTTGCAAGGCTAGTCCAGGTTCGCCTGCTTCTTCAAGCTGTTGGGGAGTTCGAATTATTGGTGTTGGACGCACTGGAATAGTGGGTTGATTATTGGCAGGTAATCCACTTGCTACTTGAACATAATCAACATCATCAGGAAATCCTATGATGTAGCTCTTGACTATCACTGGCAAATTGTTGAACACAAAAGGTCCATATGCATTGAACAAGAGAATAGGAGGTGGCGTGCCGGCATCTTTGTCGTTTTCGCCAAAATGCATCTTGCTCATGGTTCTCAAAAAGTGAATGCAAGCCAGCGCATACCGGCCCTCTTTTTGATTCTGCACTGTGAATTGCCCATCAACACTGAAAGAGGTTGCAGGTGTTCGTGCAAATACATGAAAGTCTTGGTTTGTGTGCACTGTGGAAATGGTTTGGTAATCAATGTCTTGTTGATAATTGATTGTGGGCGTATAAGGCCAAACCATGCCATTGTTGGTTTCACGCAATGGATCCAGCAAGCCCTTGCCCAATACTCTGTTGGCAGCAGCTGGCCGGGGACGCAAGCTCACACGCCGGTTGGTGGGATCTTGATTGTTGAGTGTGCCCAACAAGTTAACACCATCACCTACACCAAATCCACCAAACAAGCCACGAGGAAAAATAGCTGATGCTGCACTTCCCACTACATTGTTGACAAGGCCACCCACGAGCGAGCCTGTATTGATACCAAATCCACCAAACCTAGGCATGGAACGTTGTCCTCTTGTAATCTTTGTTGAATATTTATGGGTAAAAAACCAGCGGAAACTTAAATAATGGATCATGAAATTATTTGAACTTTCCCAACAAAATTTGTTTGAAGGCGGCAATGTGTTCAAAACCGCAGATGGCAAACCCAAGACCTCCCGTATCCTTCTTGCACAAATCAGCCCCACGTTGGACTGGCTGGAAAAAGTCACTGGCTTGCCCATGCATGGCATGACCTTGGGCAGTGTGGGCAAGAAGGCCAGCAGTGGTGATATAGACATTGTTGTGGACAGCAACAAAATTTCCAAGAAAGCATTTGGCCAAAGTTTGGAAAACTGGGCAATTGGTCAAGGTTTAAATCCCAAAGACCATGTTAAAATTGCAGGTGAAGTTCACTTACTTACACCCATAGCTGGAGATGCCCAGAACGGGTTCGTGCAAACTGATTTCTTTTTTCATGAAGATCCATCTTGGATGAAATTCAGCATGCAAAGTCCAGGGGATGCCAGCAACTACAGTGGTGCCGAAAGAAACCAACTCATGAGCAGCATTGCCAAAGCCTTGGGATTGAAATACAGTTGGCAACGTGGCTTGTTGAATCGTGAAGATGAAAGTGTTATCTCCAAAGATCCAGATACCATAGCCCAAACACTGCTGGGACCCCGCTTTACAGCCAGCAGTTTTGACAGTGTGGAATCAATTCAGCGAGCTATAAAAGGCAACAAACGCATAGAGCAGGGATTGCAGGGGTTGATTCACACGCTGCAAAGCACAGACAAATTGGGTCCCACTGGGAAACCCACAATGGATGTGAAAACTGGAAAGCACAAACAAAAAAGCCCCAGTGATCAACGCAAAGATCAGGAAGAAGCTCAGCGTATAATCAAACTCACAGGGGTTTCCCTTTAAGTTTTGAGACCCCAATTAGGGTCCAGTGGCTTGACCTGAATGCGATCAAACAACAAAGGGAAATCAGGCAAAACTTGCGGCAAATCAGTTCGGTCCATCCAACTGTAGTTCACGCTGCTGTGTGGTATGAAATCAGGAAAATCATGAGTCCCACCCTTGCTTTTCAAGTGGTGATGAAACTTGTGTGCAATTTCGCAATCAAGATCCAAGCATAGGGCTTTGTCCCCCAGCTTGGTCCATCCCTGAATTTTAGCTGGCACAACAACTGTATTACCGTGCATGCTCATGAGATGAGAGGCTGGCTTTTGACTATAGAGAACAGTCATGTGAAGTTCATCAGTGTTCATGCAAGGAACACCATTTTTGTCACACCATTCTTTCAATTGAGCAGCATGTGGTGGACTCATGGTCAAGGTCACAATTGTGCCTGCAGGATGCAAACTGGATTCCATTACTTTGTTCCGTGGATGCTTGAGGTAACGTCGTACAGCTTGAAACAGTTGGTTGCTGAGTTCAAGGTCCAAACCCACAGCTTGTTGAAAAGCTTCTTTGTCTTTGTTCAATACAGCTTCACGAGCCTTGGTGCCGCTTACGCCCTTGACACCGTTGTGATCGGGATTTCTTTCCCCAGCTGAAACCACTTTGATGTGAATGGGTTCACGCTGATGTTTCTCACGTATTTCAGGACTGTTCCAACTGTCCAAGAGCTCTCTCATGCCCTTGACCCGATCTTCACCAGCCACAAACACAAAATCTCGATAGCCTTTGTTGTAGAGCCATTCAGCAGCTTGTAGTGGTGTTTTCACATCTGGGTCTTGCACCAAATGTTCTGCATGATCAGGCATAATGCGCTGGAAAAACTCCACCTTTTCTTCCCAAGGCAAAGGGTTCTTTTTGCCGTCTTGACTATGACTCAAAAAGATCCAATAGTCATCGTCACCAGCATGTTTGGCCATCAAGTTCACCAGATGCTGATGACCCAAAGTGGGAGGGTTCATTCGGCCAAAGGTCCAGACAACGCTTTTTGTGCTTTGTTCCATAAGTGACTCAGGTTGCGCTTTTCTCATAAATTGTGCACGATTCACAAACTTAACAATACCAGTTGGGGTTACTGCCACAAAGCCTTCATGGCCAGGCTGGCCTCCCAAACTGGCACCCACCGTTGAGCCAGCTTGATTGTCCATCTGGCTTTTGAGGTCCAGCTTCAAGCTGTTCAACAAACTCACAATGCGCCACACACTGTTGTAACCATGCATGTGGCTCTGTATCCATTTCAAACACTTTTCCTGCATGCCTGGGCTTGCAGGACTGTTGATCCCTGTAAACCAATCCAAAAACTCTCTTGCAACATGTGAAAAATTTGAGCTGCCTTTTTCTGCCTTTTTGGCCAAAAAGCTTTTCATGTAGCCTGGAAGACTAGCAATTTTCTGCGTCTCTAGCTGACCTCTATCCAAGAATGATTTCACACTCACTGCGTGCACTCTAAACAAGTGTGACAGTTTGTCAACCAAGGATTTATCCAACTTCAAACTGGTGAGCATGGTGGCTTCATGAGGCAAGATAGCCAGGCCAAGATCACTCCTGAAACCATAATCTGCAACATTTCTCAATGCTTCGGGTTCTTGATCAGAGGGGCTTTGATAAACACTGTGGATAACTACTCCTGCACTGCTGTTGCCGATCATTTCACCATACTGACTGTTGAGGGGAACGCGGTAGGTTATTTTGTTGGGAGTGAATTCATAAGCGCCATCAACTATGGGCGGAACACCAGTCCACAACAAATCCGATTGAACGTAACCGATAAATCCTTTTGGGGTAACTTTTTTCAACAATGGGTAGAGACTGGCTATTTTGTTGGCATATGCCAGTCGAGCACTTTTTGCACTGGGGCTAGTGTCTTTCATTTTCCTGCTCATGAGCATGTTCACAATAGCCTCAGGGCTTGTGGTCAGCCCATCATACTTCTTGCTGCTGAACCCAGCTTTGTCAGTGAGCACGAATTTGTGATCTTTCCAGCCAAAGATCAAGGCCGGAGTTCCATCAAACTTGATGGAAACATATTCTGGCTTGTGGGCAGTTGCACTCAGTATATGAAAAGCTCTTTTGGCACCGTCCAACCCATCATCAAATATCATGTCCTCTGGATGCTCAATACGGGCTTTGGCCTCAGTTAAAGAGAGATTCACTTGTGGTAGTAGGTTAAACAGCTTCATTGCAAGGCCCCAACATAATCTTTTAGCAATCTATTGAATTATTTAACAGACTTTGTTGTCCATTTTGACATCTCCTGCAACCAATTGCAAAATTTAGGGTTTCAAACACAAAGGACTCGAATGGCATTGGTTCCCAAGATCAAATATCTAACAAACAAAGATTTATTGTCTGCAATACATGAAAGCAAGATTACGTTTTGTGAATTTGTTGACAAAAAATACTCTGATTTTGATGTCATTGTATATGATCTTGTGGCAGCAACTCCAGAAGTGTTGGACGCTGCCCGGCACAAAAAGCTGGCTAACAAAATAGCTGAAGAAAAGAAAGCCAGTGGCAGCAAGACTTTTGAATCTTCTCTTACGCTAGATGATGTGCCTTTGGAGGAAATTGTTGTGCGACTCATGACATTTGAGCACATTCCGTTGAACCCTGCCAAAGCTGACAAAGCCAAAAATCAAGCTGAGAAACACATTAGGTGTAATTTTCCTCCCTTTCAACACTGGATTTTTGAAAACAACACGTGGAAATGTGTGGGCAAGAGTCATTACAAGAATGGTGAGTTCACCTTAACTGGCGGCAAAATAACGGACCGATTGGCAGCAATGTGGATCAAACTAGTGGACCGTTATGGTCATCGAGGAAATTGGCGAGGTTATACTTATCTGGATGAAATGAAGGCCCAAGCATTGGTGCAGCTGGCACAGGTGGGACTCCAATTTGATGAAGCCAAAAGCGCAAACCCATTCGCTTATTATACTACCGTAAGTAGTACAAGTTTTCTCAAGATATTGCAACTGGAAAAGAGAAGTCAACACATAAGAGATGATCTTTTGATCATGCATGGTGCAACACCTAGTCACACCCGCCAGACAGAGGATCAGTTAGCACAACAACTGGGATTTGACAATGCAGAAGCAGCGGCCCCACTTGTTGTGCCTCAAATGAGCCCAACTGGACCCATCTAGTATTTTTTGATCCACACTGCGTTGCCTGCATCATAAAAACGATTGTAGCCCAAATTTTTGGCAATTTCCTGCTCTGTATTGCCCGCAGCTAAGCCTTGTATTTTGTGTTTTTGAAATTTAAGTCGACTCTGAACGTCATTTATATTTTTCCAATACCAATAATTGGGTGGACTGATATGACTTAACTCAAAGCCTGTTTTCTCGTAACCATTTCCCAGTCCCCAGTTCAAGTTACTGTAGGACACCAAGCTTTTGAATCCCAACTCCTGATGTGCATGATTCAAAAGTTTGCTAAGCCCCCCTGGGACATGATACCCAGGCAAAATACAATATCGGGCCAGCTCATAATCACTCCCTTTGCTATACCTAGTTTTGACAAAGCTAGCAAGTGCAACAAGCAACCCGTTGTGTTCCAACCCCCAAATATGTTTGGTTGGTATGTTGCCCTGCAAATGTGAGTTCTGAATAAATGTTTTAGCTGTCCCAAAATCCACAACTGTAATGTTACATTTACGTGCACCAACAATTGTTTTTTTCAATCCCACTACGTGTGACAATCTATCAAATATGATATTGGGTTTTTGCACCATCTCATGTTCCCAAATTTGAACAAGCCTGACACCTTTTTCAAGAGCTTGTTTCCATTTATTTTGATGATATTTTTTGTCTCCTATTTGGCAATCTGAATGATAAAAAATGCCATTGAACTCAATACCCACATTTAAATCTGGGAGATAAAAGTCAATCTCCAATGGCTTGATAACTTCCCTATTCCATTGATCAAAAGATATGTTATTATCCCACAACCATTGTTTGATCTTTGTTTCTCCCCAACTTTCTTTTCTTGGATAACAATCAAAACAACGCAAATCAGATTCTCTTTTCAAGGCAACACTGAATTGGTTATGGCATTTTTGGCAAACAAACAAATGTTCAGAATAACGATGTGAGTCCAAAAATTCTTTTTGAGTGAATAACGGAATGTAATCAGTCCTATTTGCAATATAGGAATCCCAAGATTTTTGCCGAAAAGTTTTCCTATTGGTCTCCCTATGCTCTGTTGTCAAAAACGGGGCCACAACACCATATTTTGAGAGGTTGGTTTTTTTGGTTTTAACTAACACCTCCAGGTTTTGAGCAGGAACCGGTGTTCCATAAGTGTTTTGAAACACCTCTATAGTTTTGGTTCTTATATCAGGATGTTGCTGAGGGAAGCTTACTCCCCAATTTTCCTGAATCGTTTTTTGTGCTTTGTCTAAAACAACAGGATTTAAGGTTGGAGCTTTTGCACCATACTTTTCAAAACATGTGGTCTCAGCTTTGGCTTTGACCTTGTCATGTTGACTTGCATACTCAAAACCATACTTTTGAAGGTTGGTATTTTTACGTTTTTCGTGAATATGATTTATTTCATCTCTAGTGCGGCTGTGTCGAACGCTTTCCTGATATTCACGATTACAGGAGCATTGAGATTGATTACCACAGAATTTTCTGAACCCTCGAACCATATTATTGAATGTCCTGAACTTACCACTCTGTTCACACCAACTGTTTTCTGCATTACCGTTATGAACGTATGCATAAAATTTAGCTGCAATTGGACCTTCATAAGGAAATAATTTGTCTAGCTCTTCTTTGTGTATAGGCAACAACTTTGTCAACCTATTAGGTGTAATCTCCTTGTTCAACCAACGTTCTTTCAATTCTGCCAAAATCACAATTTTTCTCCAACCCTATTGCATATTATTTATATATCATAATGAATAGCACAAATCTAGGTCCTGCCCACCTGTTGAACTAAACAGTTTTGTAGGCTATACTCAAGGTCAAGGAGACTTTTGAGTCATGACTATCAATTTAGACACTGTTGATTTTTCCAAAACAATTGTCATCACAGATTTGCATTATGGCATGCGCAACAACTCCAAACAGCACAACACTTGGTGCACTGAGTTTTTGGAGTTTGTGGTGGCTAGAGCAAAAGAGTTGAATATCCGAACACTTTTGTTTTTGGGTGACTGGAGTCACAACAGAAACAATGTGAACATCAGCACTCTCAACTATAGTCACAATGGAATGAAGCTGCTCAACAACAGTTTTGATAATGTGATTATGCTATTGGGAAATCATGATCTCTATTTTCGTGACACGCTGGAACTGCATAGTATTCCTTATGCACAAGACTTTCCCAATATTCATCTCATTGACAAAATTACCACTGTAAAAGACTTTTGTTTTGTTCCTTGGTTGGTTGGTGACGACTACAAAAAAATTCAAACCATCAAACAGCCTTATTTGTTTTGTCATGCTGAAATTGCTAAGTTCCGCATGAATGCTCATGTGGAAATGCCTGATCATGGTGGTTTGAATGCTGAGCACTTTCAGCATCAAAAACTGGTATTCAGTGGTCACTTTCACAAAAGGCAACGCAAAGGCAACATTTGTTATATTGGAAACGCCTTTCCACACAATTATGCTGATGTTTTTGATGATGATCGAGGGTTGATGATTTGGAGTCCAGGAGAGGAACCCATTTTTGAAAAATGGCCTGGGGCGCCCAAGTATAGGGTCTATAACCTTACTGAGGCTCTTCAAGATCCCACCTCTTTGATTGATAACAAAACGTTTGTTCGCATCACAGTGGATTGTGATTTAACCTATGAAGACAGTGCATTTATCAGAGAACTGTTTGAAACACAACTCAATGCGTTGGATGTGAGTTTCATCCATGGCAGAAGTGACGGAGACGACACTGTTCTTGATGACAGTGAGATCAACTTTGAAAGCGTTGACTCAATTGTGATTTCACACTTGAATAGTATTGAAAGCACAACAATGAACAACCAACGCTTGATTGAAATTTATCAGAGTATTTGACCTTGATTACACTCAAAAACGTAACAATCAAAAACTTCATGAGTGTGGGTGCAGTCTCACAATCCATAAATCTCACACAGCCTGGTTTGACACTTGTGTTGGGTGAAAATTTGGACTTGGGTGGAAACGGCAACCGTAACGGTGTTGGCAAAAGCACATTGATCTCTGCCATCTGTTATGGGCTGTATGGCCAAGCTCTTACCAACATCAAGAAAAACAACCTCATCAACAGCATCAACAAAAAGAACATGGCTGTGAGCATTGAGTTTGAGGCCAACGGCAACAGCTACAAAATTGAACGCGGGCGTGCCCCCAGCTTTTTCCGTTATATTATCAACGATGAGTCAGTAAATGAAAACAAAAGTGCTGATGAGGCTCAAGGAGAGAACAAAGACACTCAAAAAGACATTGAAAAGGTATTGGGCATCAGCCACACAATGTTCAAACACATTGTGGCATTGAACACCTATACTGAACCATTCTTGAGTATGGGCGCAGGTAAACAACGGGAAATTATTGAAGAACTTTTGGGCATCACATTGCTTTCTCAAAAGGCAGAAAACCTCAAAAAGCTCATACAAACAACAAAGGCAAGCATTGAGCAAGAAGAGTTCAAAATCCACACTGTGAAAAACAGCAATGCACGTATTTTAAGCACTATTGAAAGTTTGAATCAAAAAACTCTTCAATGGAACATTCAACATCAAAACAAAATACAAGAACTGGAAAATGCATTGGTGGCACTCAGCCATCTTGATGTTGAAAAAGAAATTCAATCCCACAAAGACAATCTTGTGTATCGCGAGCTTCAAACAGCATTGAAAAACACTCAAAGCCAAAACCAAACCAAAGCACAGCATTTATCACAGCTGAAGGCACAACAAACTGGCTGGCTTACACAGTATTCACAAATTCAAGAACACAATTGCGCCATGTGTGGACAAAAAATTCATGACGAAAAACAAACCAGTTTGCTGGATGACCTTGAACACAAGATAACCCGGCTGGACAAAAGTATCCAAACATTGGAACAAGAGTGCCAGGTGCTGACTCAAGAACTAAGTGAGCTTCAGGAGCTGAGTGGTGCAGTGAGCTTGAATCCCACGTTTTACAAAAGCATTGATGAAGCCTATGAACACAGAAACAGTCTCACATTGCTAAGTGCTGAACTAGACAAACTCCAGCTGGAAACCAATCCTTATCAAGCACAAGTGGGTTCCTTGAACTCCACTCTACAAGAAGTTTCTTATGACTCCTTAAATGAACTAAGCCAACTCAAGGATCATCAAGAGTTTCTTTTGAAACTGCTGACAAACAAAGACAGTTTTATCAGAAAAAGGATTATTGATCAAAATCTCAGTTACTTGAACTATCGACTGGGTGAGTATCTCACTGGTTTGATGCTGCCACATCAAGTGAAATTCAGCAATGATTTGGGAGTGGAGATCATGCATCTGGGCGTGGACTTTGACTTTGACAGCTTGAGTAGAGGAGAGCGAACTCGAGTATGTTTGGCGTTGAGCTGGGCGTTCCGTGACATTTTTGAGCACATGAACACCAGCATCAACTTCATGGCAGTGGATGAAATTCTTGATGTGGGCTTGGACAGCACAGGCTTGGAAAGGTCTTTGGAAACTTTGAAAGCCATGAGTAGAGATCGTAACAAAAATATTTTGCTGATCTCACATCGAGAAGAGTTGCAGAGCAGGTGTTCTCAAGTGCTGTCGGTTATCAAGGAAGACAATTTTTCCAGATTTGAATGGGACTACACTCCTGCTGTATAGCACAGTTCTTGAATCTTCAGCTTGTTTTGTTCAAAAAATGGCTCAAACTCAGTTAACACAAATGTTTTGTAACGAACATGATTTTCCACAACAAAGACAGGCAAATGTTTTTGGTCAAAACAAGCGTAACTGCCTTTGTGGTTGATTCTGATTACTACAAACCACAAGTCCTCGGGATCACACACATCCAATGTTTGTTCAATCCAACTGTCCAACTGCTTGACATCGCCCTTGCACATAAGCTTGTGCCAAGGAAAGTCTTGATAAAATTTACTTTCAATCACCAGTTTTTTCATATGTGAGGGTGGAATAAGATCGCTTTTGAAATAGCTGATTTGGGTAGCATCCATGGTTTCTTTTCTTTTTGTGTTAGCTCCCCCAATAAATGCACCACTATTGGGCACACGAATAAATTTAGCCTCATAGAGGTCCGTAAGAAATTTAGCGATACGCAGCTCACCTGCGTTGCCTTTTGCTTTGCCTTTTGACGCTGCCATATATTCTGTTCCTTGTTGTCCAGAAAAAGTTCTGTAACCTTTTGATTTTATGATTCTCACTACTTATAATCAAATCAACAAAAGAGTATTGAGAATGAAATACAATAAGCCACAACAACGCAGCATTTTTATTGTAGTTGATCCCATTGATCAAAATCGCTTGAACAGCTTTTTCCGTCAAGAACTGGGATTTTACAATACACTGGTTGGAGCGTTTGGTAGCCGAGTAAGAGCTTTTCCTCAAAGCATCCTCAATATTTCCAATGAACAAGCCTCACTCTTTTGTGAACTAGCCAAACACAATCTCAACATTCGTGACCTTGTGAAAAAGCCAGCTGAATGGCCAGACTCATTGAAGAGTTATTTTCATGTTGTGTTTGACCGTCTCACGAACAAAACTGTTTTGAGTGAAGCTCAAATCATGATGTTTGAATCAGCTGGTGCCAATCGCTGGATCATGATTCCAGAAGCCAAGAAACAAATGGCTAGGGCAGTGATTGATTTTTACAAAGAACAAGCAGACATTTTGGCTCATCCACAAACAAGTGATATAATTGAAGTCGCATACAAGACTCCACCCAGCAGTTTGAGCGAACTGGAGTTCAGTAACAAGCGTCATGCACAAATACCTCGTAATGAAATCAAATACAAATACAACAATACTGAAGAACACACAGAAATTTGGACCCCGTTAACCACAAAACCCATAATTATTCCTCAATTCAATCTCAACGAATACAATAGATGGACAACAGCAATTATCAAGCAAGAGAGTGGTCGGTATGTTGAATACAACACTCCTTGGGTAATTGATTTCAAGAACACAAACAACAATTATCTTTTGAAATACCTAGACAGCACAGCACGTACACCAGGCAATTTTAGAATCAGCAACTACGCATAATATACGGTTTTTCAAAATAGTGGCTTAGTATGATGGTGTAGTGTCCATCCGTATCTACCAGGCGCGAAGGCAGGGGAAAATTACGCATGAGGGTTTACTGTTCTATGCCCTCGCCACGAAAGTGAACAAAAAGGATCCAGCCTCTCACTGTCCCGTGAAGCTGGAAGGGGTTCAGTCAACAGCCTGTCTGACTGGGTTCCCTGCGTGTGTGATGAGCACATAACCGAGAAGGCAGCTCCATGAGCATAAGTCCGAGAAGAGAGTCAGGAATGCTGGAAATAGGTTCTCCGCCAGCTGGATACAATCCCAAGACGAGACAGGCAGGCCGAAGCCCTATACGAAAGCCTTTTTCAAACTTCTCCTCCCGGTGGGGAGAAGTGTGACTTCCTCCCTAACGAAATACCCAAGTATCAAATATTCAATTATACCTTCTTGGTTTGTGCTCTACGATAGGCTTCTGCTTGCATTTCATAGTGTTTTGAAATAGTTCCAGACAAGGCTTGCATCTGTGTTGTCGAAAGATGCCAAGCTTCACTGTAGGTCAAACCACCGTTCATGTAATACACTAGGTTTGCAATATCGCTTTCAATCATTTCCACTTCTTTTTCACAGCTTCTCAGTGTTTTGGTGATCTCCTGGGGATCACCTCTGAGAAGCTTTATTCGAAAAAACTTGTGGGATCGAAGTCGATTCTTTGACTCCAAGAGTGGCTGCAAGCGTCGCATTGAAAACTGGTTTCTGTATCAACACCAATGGAATTCAACTCTTTGAGTTTGTCGATAATGGCATTGGCACTGGTTGTGGGAATACCTTTCACAAACTCTTGAATGTATCCCGGGTTTGTTACTGTTTCACCGGTGCTGATTATTTTGATTGCAGTAATGCTCATGCTCATGATGTCTAGAGTTCGCTGAGCCATTTGATTGATTTGCTTGGTTACACTGCTGATTTTTTCAGCATCAGTGGTTTCTGTTTCTTCCAACACTTTTATGGATCTGGCTTGTTCAACTTCATTCAATAGTTGCAGGTTTCTCTGTTGAAAATTATAAGGGCGTAGGAAAACTTGCAGTGCGCCGTCAATTTCCACATACGTGGGACCTTCCACAGTGCTTTGGGTTTCAATAAATCCACTGAGATCAATTCCAAAATTGTGCTCTTTTCCACAATTGGGGCATGTGGTTTCCACTTCCATTGTGGAACCAGCACTGGCTATCCTTATGGCTACCAACAATGTGTTGATGTCAGGTTCCACCAGCTGCTTGGGATCTTTCACCCCTGGAACACAATTTTTGAACACGCTCAACAAAGCATCACCGTTCAGCAAAGCATCTGGAGTTTTCAGCATTATTTGGTCAATTGCTGTCAATGGATACACAGCCACTTCACCATTGGCGGATGTTTCAACAAAGTCAGGAGGGTAAAATCTTCCTTGTGTTGGCAATTGTACATAAGCTTTGGGAGTGTGAAAGTATTGACTTAACGGATTACTCATTTGTGTGCCCTATTATCATAGTATGTTATTCACCAGTATTTAAGGGGCTTAAATACTGGTAATCTCCTGTTGCGAGAAATTTTGTATGAGTTTTACAGCTAGCGAACTAAAGCAGATCAGTAAAGATTGGGCCCAAGAGCGCACTCTCTCAGAGTTGCGTGACAAAATGGCATCAAACAACAGCATTTTGGCTGCCATTGCCAAAGCCAAAGACATTGATGTCAAAAGCATAAAAGAATTTAACGATGCGCTTGATGAGGCCAAAGATGGCTTGAGTCAAATGCAAATAGAGGCTGAAAAAGCCAAACGTGCTCAAGTCAATAACTTGCGTTATGAGCAACGGATGAAAGACTACGACAAGGAGATTCAAGGCAGTTACAAACGCAGTGTGGACGATTTGCGATCCAGTTTGGATCGGATGAGCAAGTTTGACAGCACAAGATTGTATGACGGCGTAACAAGCGGGTTGAGCTTTCTGGAGATGAAGGCTCGAGACGCAGGAGGCAAAGCTTCCAGCCTCGCTACTGCTTTCTCAGTTTTGAACAAAAGTGTAGCAGCGGTTGCTGCTACTGTGGGAATTTTCGCAGCTGGCATGCCAGCTTTTCAATCCATGCTTAGTACTGGTGTTACATTTGGCGGCAGTCTGGAAAAAATGCAAGAAATGGTTGGCAGGACTGGTTTGAAACTGGACGAGTTTCAAGGCATAGTTGGCCAATTTGGTAGTACAATAGGTGGTGTTGGTGAACAAAATTTCGCCACTTTGTTGAGAGGTGTTCAAACCACTACTCGTGGATTTGGTATGTATGGCCAGACAATGGCCCAACAGGGAGAAACAGTGGCTTCATTTCTTGATATGCTTGCCCAAGGCGGTCTTGCATATGGTATGAGCACTGAAATGCAGAGAGAAGGTGCAGTCAAATATGTGCGGGAACTTGCTGCACTTACTGAGTTAACCGGGAAAGACAGAAAGGAACTGCAAGCCAGGAGCAAGGCTGCTGCTGAAGATGCGGCTATAATGTTGCGTATACGGCAGTTGGCCAGAACTGATCCAGCAGCAGCTGAGCGTCTGAGAGCAAATCAAGACGTAATTGCACGTCAGGTAGGCCCGCAAATGGCTCGAGCTATTGTGGGCATGCAAATGGGGATCATGCCTAGTGATCCCCAAATGCGAGCTATGATGAGCATCGGTGATTTGATGCCTTCTATGACGGCCTTGTCAAGAGGGTTGGCCACTGGAACACCGGAAGAGACTATGCGGTCAGTTCTGGAATTCCAGCGGGCCTTAACTGAAAGTCGCGGCCTAGACACACTACAACTACAAGCACAAGTGGGTGGTGCATACGCTGGTAGCGCAGAAATGTTTGCTAAGATGCTACCAGAAGCTGAGCGTGGGCAAGCTGCTGCTGCCAGACCTGGCGGGTTAGACCGTATTTTAAATATCTTCACAGGCAGGGGTGGCAATCTTGATAGAGCCACAACTGCAATGCAGAAAGTGACTATGGACACTGCTCGCATAACAGGTGATTTCAAGGCAGCGCTCTATGCAGCTACACAACAGTTGGGCTTGTTTACAGCAGTTCTTGAACCATTGGCAGCAGCAACTGGCGTAGGCGCAGGAGCAGCCAACTCATTTTATGGAATGGCTGCTAGTGGTATTTCAGGAGCAGCCTCGGCCTTGGCCACAGGAGCTGCTGTTGCATTGATGCCTAAATTACTGGCAAGTACAGCCTTAAGAGCTGCAATACCACGGTTTCTGGGCGGAGGAGGTTTGGGTTTGACTTCAATGCTGGGCTCTACAGGTGTAGGTGCTGGTATGATGCGAGGAGCATCGAGTATGGGCGGACTAGGGAAGGGCAGGTTGCTAGGCGCTGGCGCGCTAGGGATAATGGGTGGCATAGGGGGGAGCTATGCGGCTAACCAAGTTGGTGCGCCTGGTTGGTTGGGCGGTGCATTGGGCGGTGCAGCAACAGGGGCTCTTGCAGGCATAGGGGCAGGCCCTGGTGGTATCTTGGCAGGAGCAATACTTGGCGGATTAGTCGGGGGTGTCACAAGCTATGGGACAAGTTCAGCCAGTGCAGCAGAAGCAAGGACAGGTGATCAAACTGGCGATGCCAACAGCGTATTACAAGATTCAACTGCACTTGTTGAAATGCAAGCAAGCAGCACGTCATTTGTTTCCGCTATGGCTGCACTTGTAAGTAGAGTAGCAGCCCAAGCAACTATGACTAGTCTTGCGCCGCCAGTAATACCGCAAAATGATGCCTTAATAGGAGCTGTCCACACCTTGACAGAAACTGTTGCACAACAGACCCCAGTACAACAAGAGATAGCAAGACAATCGCGTATCACAGCCGGAATAATTGGTGACTTTAGCTAAGTGTAATCTTTTTTCTGGGTATTTTTCGCACATAAATATCAAAAACCTAGAGAAACAGAACCCTGATGGCTTGGAAAAAATATTTCACAACAGTACCGAGTCAAGCTAGACTCACTGCACGACTAGCAGAAATCAACAAAGACAACAGTCAAGGTGCAACCACTACCAAATTCAGCAGTTATTTGCCAGAAGTTTATGCTGGCGCGCCCAACCGTGTGGAACGCTATGTGGCTTACGAGCAAGCTGATTTAGACAGTGAAATCAATCGTAGTTTGGACACAATAGCTGAATTCTGCACACAAAACCAAAGTGATGACGATCCCATTCCCTTCCGATTTATTTGGAAAGGAGATGTTACTGAAACCGAAACAGAACTGTTGAACAATGCGCTTCAACAATGGTGCAGCATAAATCGGTTGAACCAACGTATCTTCAAAATATTCAGAAACACTGTGAAATATGGAGATCAATTTTTCATCCGTGATCCTGAAACCTATGAACTTTTGTGGGTTGATGCTGCCAAAGTGGAAAAAATCATTGTAAATGAGGCACAAGGTAAGAAAATTGAGCAATATGTGATTCGTGATCTAGACTTCAACTTACAAAGCTTGGTGGCAACCAACCCACTGGTACACGATCAATACAGTTTTCCAGGTGGCTATCCCAGAAGTTCCAACCCAGCAGCCGGTGCAGGAAACATAAATTATGGCCAGCCCACCACCCCAGGTGGCCGCACAAGCCGTTTTTACAACCCAGCCAACAGCCTTGCTATTGATGCAAATCACGTTGTGCACTTGAGTTTGAGTGAAGGCATGGATCAATACTGGCCTTTTGGCATCAGCATTATTGAAGCTGTGTATAAAACCTACAAACAAAAAGATCTCTTGGAAGATTGTATTCTCATCTATCGTATTGTGAGAGCACCTGAGCGCAGAGTGTTCAAAATTGACGTGGGTCAGCTTCAAGGCCAACGTGCTATGCAATATGTGGAAAGAGTCAAAAACGAAATCTATCAAAGAAGGTTGCCCAACCGCACAGGTGGGGGCACAAGTATTATTGACAGTGCATACAATCCCATCAGCATAACAGAAGATTTCTTTCTTGCTACCAACAGCGAGCAGCGCGGAACAACAATTGATACTTTGAACGCTGGCGAAAATCTTGGTACTATTGACGACCTCAAATACTTCAACAACAAGCTGATGCGTGGATTGGGCATTCCCAGCAGCTACTTGCCCACAGGGCCAGATGATGGAACAGCAGTGTTCAACGACGGCAAAGTTGGTACAGCATTTATCCAAGAGTATCGATTCAACAAATATTGTCAAAGACTGCAAAACAGTATTGCGCCAACACTGGATATGGAATTTAAATTGTTTTTGAAATTCCGAGGTATTGAGGTTCACAGCAGCTTGTTTGAATTGGCATTCAATGTTCCTCAAAGTTTCAGTCAGTATCGAAACATGAGCTTGGATACAGAGCGTGTGAACCTGTTCAGTTCAGCTATGAACAGCGATGCTAGAGCTTACATGAGCAAGCGTTATGCTTTGAAACGCTATATGGGATGGACTGAAGAAGACATCCTGGAAAATGAACGTATGTGGAAAGAAGAAAACAGTGCCAAAGTCAAGGACAAAACTGGAACCAGCCCAGTTGAAGACCAAAGCGTGGGTCTCGGATCAATAGGCATACGACCCAGTCCAGAACCTGAATTTGGCTTGGGAGGTCCAGAAGCAGGACCTGAAGCGCCTCTAGAAGCGCCGCCAGCTGAAGCACCTGCGCCTGCCCCAGGTGGTGAAACACCCCCAACTGAAACACCGTAAATATCAAAATGAATACAAATATCACAAAAACCAACGGCACTACGCTGGCAAGTATTCCTCCCGGGCAGTATAACAGCACAGTCAGCAGTTTGATCTTGTTTGGCAAGAACTTTGCCAACTATGGCACTTATCTGAATGAGAATCTTGTTCATCTCATGGAAAATTTTGCCGATCAAAGTCCGCCACAAAGCCCCACTCAAGGACAGCTTTGGTACAAAACCACTGACAAACAAATGTATGTTTGGGATGGTGTTGCGTGGAAACTATTGAATGCAGAAAGCCTGCAACAAATTGCTGATGCAATTGTCAAAAACCGGATTTATGTGAGTGAGAGCGGCAACGACAGCAACAGCGGGCAAAGTTGGTATAGTGCCAAAAGAACAGTGAAAGCAGCTTGTGCTACAGCAGCTCAACAACTGGCTACAGGGGCATTCCGGCCTGATCATGTGGCCATTTTGGTAGCAGCTGGCGACTATACTGAAGACTGTCCGTTGGAAATTCCACCAGGTGTGAGCATTATTGGTGACAATCTGCGGTCTGTAACCATACGCCCAAGAGTGCCCACTAGTGATGTGTTTTACTTGAACAGCAAGTGTTATGTGTATGGCATTACTGTAAGAGACCACCGACTAAGCCCATCAGCATTGGATATCACCCCTGTGGGCTATGCCAACGCAAGTGGCGTCAACACTTCAGCCTTGATTTCCACTACACGACAAACTGGATTCGCATTTGGCTTTGCGCCTGGTGCAGACATTTTGGTCAGTCCCTATATTCAAAACTGTTCCAGTATAAGTGGTGATCCTGATACTGGGTCAGGCATTTACCCAGGTGGTGGCGGAGTATTGATTGATCCCAGTGTGCTGGGGCCCAATAACAGAATTCACAGCATTGTGGTAGATGCATTTACCCAAATCAATCTTGGCGGCATTGGTGTAAAAGTCCTAGGCAAAGGCTACATGCAGCTGGTGAGCTTCTTCGTTAACTTTTGCCAGTTTGGATTGCTGTGCATAGATGGTGGTCATGTTACTGCATTGAACAGCAATTGTAGTTTTGGCAATTATGCGCTTTGGAGTCAAGGACACAGATATCTTGAATCCACTGACAGTCCTGTAGCAGTAAATCAAATTTGGGCCACCAACGGCGTCTCCACAGATTTTGTTACAACCGGGGGAACATATGTGCTGCCAAATCAATTCAGTGATTTGGAAGTGCAATTTTTAGACTCAGCAACACCATTGTTGCCCACAGTGGATTATACAATATCCAAAGGCGTTACCACTGGCGGGCTGCCGTGTTCAGTAATAACCTTGAAGTCATTGCCAGTAGCTGGACGTCAGTTACGAGCACGTATAAAATTTGGTAGTTTGATTGAAGCCAGTGGATATACCATGAGTTACGCTGGCGCAGGCTTGGACTATGCCAAACTAAGCCCCAGTCAAGATGGTTCCGGGTTTGCAGACCCTAACAAATATACCATTGCACTCAATGGGGGACGTGTGTTTCACACAACCACTGATGAAAGCGGAGACTTTTATGTGGGTGCTGTGGCCCCCAATCCGGCTTTTCAAGTTGGTGGATTGACTATTGCCAATGGCGGAGGCAGCTATAGTGTGGGGGATACCTTGACATTCAGTACACCTGCCAACATCAACAGCACATATGCAGTGCCCACAACTCTCAAGGTGTTGAGCACAAGCGGCGGTGCAATTACAAGTGTAGCTATACAGATTCCTGGATATTATCTGCTATCAGCTCCAAATAGCACAACCCCTGGAAGCTTGCCCACCAATCCCATTACAGCCACCAGCACAAGCGGCGGTGGTTCAGCTGCAACTTTCAATTTTGTTTGGGAAAAGCCCCCGGCTCGACCCAGTTTTCGTATAAATCAGCGACGTGGTGCTATTGACGGACGCAGCTTTTATCAAAGCATTTTTGGATTTATGACTCCCTTTATACTTGCATTATCACGCAAAGGACCTTAACATATGCCCGCACCTATTTTTAACTTTCGTAATGTCAAAGTTCGAGTGGCAAATGATCAAGCCACAACCATCTACAAAGTATCTAGTTTTGACTCCAATATACCCAATAATACCTTGCCTCCTGGTGTTGATCCCACAGAAGTAAGCATCGTGTTGTTGACTGTACAATGCAGCAATATTACAGGCAGCCCCAGCAGTCCTACTCAAAGAAAAACAATCAATCTCAGTGTTTGGGTGGATAATCCGCCAGATCCCTTATACTCTCCAGTTGCAAGACGATATCTTGTGAACAACTACACACTTATTCCCAATAACGCCTTTGACCCCCTGAATGGTAATTTGATCATGAGTAGTGGGGACAGTTTGGTTGTTCAGGTAAGTAATCCACCTGCTGAAACAACAAATACATCTACTGATAATTGTGTTGATGTTATTGTCAGCTTGCTGGAAATTGCAAATGCCACAGCTACGTAATATGTGATCATGCCAAAACTGCTAGATAACCGTGTTGTTGGGTCTGCTGATCTAGTTGATACACAACTAGCTGGTGTTCCAGCTGGACTTGTGCTCAAGGTCACACCAAACGGAGAACAACTGTTTTTTGGTCAAGAAATTGGTCCACCTGGACCCCCAGGACCAGTGGGCAATGCAGGAAGTCCTGGTCCGCAAGGACCTCCTGGGGATGACATTTTCATTGTTGGTCCGCCTGGACCACCAGGTCCGCCTGGACCTGGTGGTGGACCTGTTGGACCTCCTGGATCTGTGGGACCACCGGGTCCCAACGGTGGCCCGCCTGGACCAGCAGGCCCAGCCGGACCAGCAGGGGAAACTGGACAACCAGGATCAGGCCAACAATGGCATGGTGAAGTTTTTAGCACAGCTGGCTCCATTACATGGACGGTACCACCAAATGTGCGCAGGGTCAAACTCACACTTGTTGGCGGTGGCGCTGGTGGCGGACAGGGCATTTATGTGCCACCTGGAGCACCGCCACCAGGTGGAGGAGAAGGCGGAGGTACTCCGGGCGGGGGCATTGGAGGCGGTGGCGGCGGACCAGGAGTTGAGACATGAGCGGTAGTATAGGTGGTTATTTTCCGGGATTGGCGGGCAGCTCTGGTGCTGTTTTACAATTATGGGTAGAGGTTGTGCCTGGTGCTACATACTCATTGGTGGTTGGTGCAGGTGGGGCAGGACAAACCACAACCTCCTCTGCAACAAGTGGGCAAGCCACAACATTTAGTGGGGCGGGAGGAGCCAATTATTCAGCAGGAGGGGGGCAATTGTCGCTCGGCTTTCCAACAACTACACCGCCAGCTGTTTGGGGAATACCGCAAGGATTTTATCTTTATGGTTTGGGAGGTAGCGGGGGAGATCCTGTGGCTTCCAATCCATCAGGAGGTCCGGGTGGTTCAGGTTTGATAGTAATTGAATGGGTTGATTGATGGTCAAACTTTTAGATAACCGAATTGTAGGACCAAACCGTGACGTTTTGAACACAGTGTTGTATGGTGCACCAGCTGGGTTCGTATTGCGTGTGGCACCAACAGGCGACACTTTGGTGGTTACTATTCCTGGCGGTCCTCCAGGACCTCCTGGTCCACCAGGCCCAGGTGGAGAACCAGGGTTGATTGGGCCCCCAGGTGCCAGTAGCGCCTTAATAGGTGACACTGGCCCTCCAGGACCTCCTGGACCATCCAGTGGATCTCCAGGCATCCCAGGACCCACAGGACCTACTGGACAAGGCGGAGCTCCTGCAGGGCCAGCTGGAGGCTTAGGGGTAACTGGGCCTCCAGGTCCGCCAGGCGGAAATCAAGATATTCGTGCTGTGATTTTGACCAGTCCAGGTAACTGGGTAGCCCCTGCTGATGCCTCATCCGTAAGATTGACTTTAATAGGTGCTGGTGGGGGTGGCGGTGTAACAGTGAACTCACCGCCATTTGTTCAAGATACAGAACAGATTACCAATGTTACTCCAGGTTGGACTGTTGCAGGAGCTCCTGGGGGAAGTGGTGGTATAGCGCAGCAATGGATACCTATATCGGGCGGAGCTAGCTACTCTGTGACAATAGGAGTAGGAGGCCGAGCACAAACCATAAGCACGGGTACAAACTATCCAGATATAAATGGCAACCCAGTATTTTATCCAGCAACTACAGGAGTTCCTGGATTACCAGGCACACCGTCAGTTTGGAGTGGGCCTGGATCGCCCACAGTGACCGCATCTGGTGGTACGGCAGCAAATGGCGCAAATATGGGAACGCCAGGGTCCTCAATTCCTGCAACACAAGGACTCTTGCAACAAAAAGCATTTAGCTATGGTTCTTCTGGTGGTTCGGATGGCGCAGGATTACCTGGCGCTGCACTTATAGAATGGATATGAAATAGATGCCAAGATTGCTAGACAAGAGACTTTTAGGAGATTCAGCTGATATCTCCAATACCACAGTGTATAAGGCACCTGCTGGTATGCCATTGATTGTTAACAGTGACTCAACAGCTTTGATATTGGGACCAGCCAGCAGATTTCCAGGATTTCAAGGACCCAGAGGTGCAACAGGCCCTGGCGGGGCTCCTGGATTGGCGGGTATTCCGGCTCCTCCTGGAGAAAAAGGAGCCACAGGCGCACCTGGGGCTCCAGGTGGGTTGTTGGGACCGCCAGGCCCCACTGGGATTACAGGCCCAGCGGGTGGTCCAGGCCCTGCAGGTGGTCCTGGACCACCTGGACCACCTGGGCAAATAGGACCTGCAGGCAAAGGACAAACTTTTGCTGTAGCTAGTTTTGTTTCAGCGGGTGTTTTTCCATGGCCAGTTCCTGTTGAAACCACAGAGATCAAGGCAACAATTGTTGGTGGCGGAGGTGCAAGTGCACCTGGTGTCCTTTACTCCTATAGCAATCAAACATATGGAGGGGGCGGTGGCGACGGTGGTGGCGGCGCTGGTACAGAGATATCCTACAACAATGTAATTTTGCCTGGTGGGCCTGGAGGCCCTGGCGGAGCAATGGAAACCTGGCTGCCAGTAACAAGCGGCTCAACAATCATTGTTATTGTGGGCGGCGGCGGGGCATCCAACATATCTGCTCCAGGCAACTCTGGCAATCCCAGTGAGATTCTTGATCCAGTTGGGTTGCCAATGGCTACAAGTCCTGGAGGTGGTGGTGGACAGCTTCCTGGTCCGCCCTCTCCTGCCGGTCAACCTGGACAGCCAGGTGCAAGAGGAGAACCCACTAGCAACGGACCATTTGTAAAAATAAATGCTGACTCGCTGAGAGTGGGGTTAGGTGGTACAGGTACTGAAGGCTATGGGGCAGGAGGCACACCTGGAGGTGTTATTATTGAGTGGATAGCCAATCAACCTTAGCGAAAGGCAGGTCCTGTGAGCCAAGCCACTAAGGTACGACGGGTCCCTTGTGTAACAGGGGTAACTCTGTGTAAAACAAAGCTGGGGAATACAGCTATCAATCCCAGATCTTTGGAAATGGTTTGGGGTTCGGAACCCAAGTTTACTTGAAGATTGCCACCATCGTACTCACTGGGATCACTCAATTGTAGCACTACACTGAGTTTGCGTGGACCATAATTGGTGGATGAAACTCCGCTGTCAATGTGCCAAGTGTAATGACCTTCGTCCTCACCGTGGTATTCAGTGTATTGCAGATGCTCCCCAAAGCCCCATAAATCAAAACGAAAATGCTGACCGTTCAAATTGCGGGCAATATTTCCCAGCCTTTGGTAAATCCAGTCGGTGTCTGGACCAGCTTCAATCCAACTGGTTTTGCTCTTGCGTATTTGTTCATAATTTTGTGCAGGATCGTAGCCACCTATTATTGCTTTGCCAGGTTGCCTGGCTTGGCCCAATTGAATTATTTTTTTGATGTCCTCTCCTGAAAATCCATCCTTCCAAGTGGCAACATTGGCTTCACCAGCACCAAAACTGGGACTTGGTAAAAATTGATACACTGACATTTGAGCACTCCTTTGAATTGAACTATACAACGCACAGTGATTGTCTGCAATAAATAGGAACATGAGAGCAATGGATTTAGACAGCGCAGGCTATTACAGCCCTGACCAAGACCACTACACAATGCAAAATCAGTATGATCCACGGCGTCCCAAGATCACAATTGCGCATTTGAACCAAATGAAAAGAATGCGCAGTGCCAAGAAACTGGAAAACCTTGTGCGCCGAGATTTGTTGGGCTTGTTGTATGGAGCTCCAGAGGCTGGTGCTGGCGGAATGCCAGGAATGTAACAAAAATCACCCTATTTCTGCAATAAATCAGGGTTATTCTGCAACTCCTTCTAAATAAACACAGAGTCTATCAACTTTACCAAAGGAGACAAACTATGGCTAATAGCAAGCTGTTGAAGGTAATGGATTACCTTATCAACGAGCAAGAAGACAAAGCTCGTGACCTATTGCATCAAATCTTCATTGAGAAGGCCCGCGCAATACACGAGGAAATGCTGTCAGACGACGAGCACGAAATGGGCGGAGACGAAGGTGAAGACCTCGGCCGCGACGTGGAAGTGCATAAGGAAGAGATCGAAAGCGAGGAACACTATGGTGACGGCACCATGGAAGATGTGGACCTCGACGATGCTGTTGAAGACCTCACTGACACAGCTGACGACGAAGACGTTGAAGTAGACGTGGACGTTGAAGACGAAGAAGAAGACATGGACATGGACGACGACGACATGGACATGGACGCTGAAATGGACGCCGATGCCGACATGGACATGGATGCAGACATGGAAGGCGAAGAGCATGAGGAAGAAGGTGCAGATGAGCGCTTCCGTGACATTGAGCAAGCAATTGATGAGTTGACTGCTGAGTTTGAAGCTATGAAGGCTGAGCTGCATGGCGAACATGGGGACACGGAGGAGGACAAAGAGCCTTTGAAAGAAATGGCTGATTCGGGCACTACACCAGCGGGCACACACTACAAATTTAGCAGTGATGGCACAACTCTCGTTGTTAATGGAAGACGTCATAAAGTGCAAAGTGCATCTGGGTATGGGTCTGTTGAAATATTAGTAGGCGACCTAAATATTGGTGGAACTCCCGCTGATTGTGAAGTTTGGGAAGAAGACGACGAAGAGAACATCCTATTCAGTGGTGATCAGGAAAAGTGCTGGCACTTTGTCATTGATCATTTAGCTGGCCTCAGAGAAAACTGGATGGACGACACCGACGATCTCGACGAAGAGTATGATGATCTAGACGAGGCTGTTGAGCTTGACACTGTTCATGTTGACCTCAAGAAAGCTGCTGAAGTTGGTGCCGGCAAGTTTGCCCGTCCTGATGTGAGCAAAACTAGCCCAACTCCAAAGGCCTCTCCAAGCCCAGTGCCTGGCGCAAAAGCTGTTGAGACTGGAAAAGGACCAAAGGCTGATGGTTACCATCTGCAACCAGCACCCTCTAGTGCCAGCATGAACATCACCAACCGTCGCAAGAAGGCCACTGATGACATGGGACATGTGAGCAAGGAAGGCAGCACAAAGGCCATGTTGAACAAGGATCGCACCGAAGGATTCGGCGCAGCCAACGTTCGCAGCCCACTTGGCAGCACCGGAACTACACCAAAGAAGTAATGATTTGAGTGAAGAAATACCGCAACTGAGTACAGTTGCGGTATTGTCTTTGAAAAAACACTGGTTTTTTCACCAAAAAACCAGCACTACAAACTTTTGTAGTAAATATCATTACTGAAACCAAACAGGAAAACAAAAATGGTTAAGATTCTACAAGAACACTTGCATTTTGATGACGCCCAAATGAAGGTGGTTACTGAGGCCATTGAAGGTGGTACAAAGAACCTATTCATGGAAGGCATCTTCATTCAAGGAGGAATCAAAAATCACAACGGAAGAGTCTATCCTGTAGATGAGATTCGCAAAGCCGTAGAGCTAGTAAATTCAAGCATCGCCAAAGACAACGGCGTGCCTGGTGAACTGGATCATCCACAAGAGCTGCAGATCCATTTGGATCGTGTGAGCCACAGCATCATCAAGATGTGGATGGATGGACCCAATGGCATCGGAAAGTTGAAGGTACTGCCAACACCTTGCGGTCAAATTGCAAAAACCTTGCTTGAGAGTGGTGTAAAACTTGGCGTTTCATCACGTGGCTCAGGCAATGTCGATCCCTATGGGAACGTTTCAGAATTTGAAATGTTGACAGTCGACATAGTAGCCAAACCTTCAGCCCCAAGTGCATTCCCTGTACCTGTGTATGAGGCCATGTATCACAGAAGGCTCGGCAACAACATCAGAGACTTGGCAGAAAGCGTGCGTCAAGATGAGAAGGCTCAAAAGCATCTCACCAAGACCTTGCTACGCTGGGTTAACGAGTTGAAGATTTAACAAGGAGACGCCAGTCCTATGGAAAAACAACTACAAGAGCTCCTGGAGAACGAAGTGCTTGGCCCCGAAGCCAAAACTGCCCTTCAGGAAGCATTCACAAACAAGCTCAAAGAAGCTGAGACAAAGCTCCAAGAAAGTTATGCTCACCGCTTCGAGCACGAGCGCGGATTGCTTGTGGAAGCCATGGACAAGATGTTGAACGATGTTGTGAGAAAAGAACTCAGTGAGTTCGCTCAAGACAAGCAAGCAGTGGCAACTAAAAAGGTGCAACTCACCAAAGCTGTCAGTGAAGCAAAATCCACTTACAACAAAAAGCTGGCCCAACATGTGAAAATGATGGAACAGTTTATGCAAGGCGAGATCCGGAAGGAAATTGCTGAGTTCCAAGCCGACAGACAACAGTTGGCTGTTCAACGCAAATCTATGGCTAAAGAACTGCTGGAGAGCAAGAAAAGCACTCAAGCAACTCTCGAAGCTAAAATTGGCAAACTGGAGAACTTTGTTCTCAAGCAATTGTCAGAAGAAATTTCCGAATTTCAACGTGACAAAAAGGCTCTGGTCGAGCAACGAATCAAACTGGCAAGCGAAGCAAAGCGCAAGCTGGATGAGACTCAACGCTCATTTGTCAACAGAGCAACCACCGTGGTTGATAAAACCTTGAACGAGGTAATCAAGCGCGAGTTGGTGCAATGGAGAGACGACATCAAGATTGCTCGTGAGAACAATTTTGGTCGTAAGATCTTCGAAGCTGTGGCCGCTGAATTCATGACCAGCTACCTTGCAGAAGGTACTCAAGTCAAAAAGCTCAGTGATCAACTCAAGAAGCAACAAGCAGCACTAGCAGAAGCACAAAAGGCAATTCATGAGAAAGAAAATCTCCTGGAAAGCGTTCGTGCACAAAGCCGTGCAGCACAAGCTCAGCTTCAAAGAGCACAAGTGCTCAATGAGCTATTGAGTCCCTTGGCCAGAGACAAGAAAAAGATCATGGAAAGCCTCCTGGAAGATGTGAAAACCTCACATCTAAAAGAAAGCTACCACAGATACTTGCCCGCAGTATTGAACCAAACTGCTGCCTCTGCACCAAAAGCAGCGCCAGTAGCACCCAGAAAAGCTGTGGCTCATTCCGGAGACAGAGTAAGTCTCGTGGAAACACAACAAAACCCAACTGAAGATCCTGATCTTCAAAATATCTTGTATTTGGCCGGTGTAGCCAAAGCACAATAAGGAGAAAATGACTATGAAAGGCAACCTTTTTGAAGCCAACTGGAATCTCACCAGAGACGCTCTCTGCGAGGGCCTCACCGGCAATCGCAAGAAAGTTATGGAAGTGGTTCTAGAGAATACCAAGCGTGACCTAAGCAGCAAGGCTGGTATCTTGTTTGAAAATGCAACTCCTGGCGCCACAAGCCAAGGCAATGTTGCAACATTGAACAAGGTTATCCTTCCTGTTATCCGTCGAGTGATGCCCACAGTGATCGCTAACGAGATCATTGGCGTGCAGCCCATGACAGGCCCCGTTGGACAAATCCACACATTGCGTGTGCGTTATGCTGATACCTTCCCCAACCCAGCAGTAGCTGGTAGCGTGATTGCTGGTACAGAAGCTCTCAGCCCATTTGACATTGCTCGCTTCTACAGCGGTAACGGCGATGTGAGCAACCCTCGCGGTGCTGCTGCTGCAACACTGGAAGGCACAGCTGGCAAGAGACTGAACATCCAAATCCTCAAGGAAACTGTGGAAGCCAAGACCCGCAAGCTCAGCGCTCGCTGGACTTTCGAGGCTGCACAAGATGCACAAGCCCAACAAGGCATTGACATCGAAGCTGAGATTATGGCTGCTTTGGCTCAAGAAATCACAGCTGAAATTGACCAAGAAATTTTGAACAGCTTGCGCAACCTCGCTGGCATCACTCTCACATACGACCAAGGCGCTGTGAGCGGCACTGCCACATTCGTGGGTGACGAGCATGCTGCTCTTGCTGTGCTGATCAACCGTGGTGCAAACTTGATTGCTGCCCGCACACGTCGTGGTGCTGGTAACTGGGTTGTGGTTTCCCCCACAGCACTAACAATCCTGCAAAGCGCAACAACTTCGGCTTTCGCTCGCACAACTGAGGGCACTTTCGAAGCTCCAACCAACACCAAGTTCGTTGGCGTTTTGAACAACTCTGTGCGTGTGTATGTGGACCAATATGCTGCTGACGACACCCCAGTGCTCGTGGGTTACAAGGGCCCTGGCGAAATCGACGCCGCAGCCTACTACTGCCCATATGTGCCACTGACAAGCAGTGGTGTTGTGATTGATCCCAACACCTTCGAACCAGTGGTATCTTTCATGACACGATATGGTTACCTGGAACTCAGCAATGTTGCAAGTTCACTTGGTAATGCAGCTGACTACTTGGCTGGTGTGGCTGTAAATGTTGCGAACTTGAAATTTTTGTGAGCAATATCAAAGGGTTACATAATGTGCCCTTTGAAACTCATAATTCAAAAGAGAAATCCCAGGAGCAATCCTGGGATTTTTTTTCACTTCAACTTCAGTGTCCATTTGATTTTTCCGCAATCCCATATCCTATCATACCCCAAGCTCTGTAATAATGCCCATTCTGAGAGTTTTTGGTCAAGATGGGGATAATCTCGCAATAATTTGCCTTTTTTCATCGAGCGTTTATGATGCCTCGCACTGTAATTTTCAACATAGCTTTGCATGGGAGGCACAATACCTGTTTGTTCAAATCCCAATGTTTTATACACAGCACCTTGTGAAAATCTATTGTCACTGAAACTGAAAATTTCGGCGGGCGATACTTCTTGAATGAAAGTTTTCAGTAATTTACTTGCTGCCCCCACTACATGAGTTTTAGTTGCGAATCTAGTGAGTTCATACTCGCCTGCAGAGTGCTTTTTGAAACACATAACACCTTCCAGTGTACCATTTAAGGTCAAGCCTCCTGTCCAACTCATGCGTTGTGGAGCCGATAGCATATGATATTCTGCTAGGAACGTTTTGGCATCAGTGTGAGAGATTTTTTGAAAATTACATTTCCTAGCCCAAATGCTTGCTGATTGTTGACCCAAAGTAACGGCAAGATATTGTTTCAGTGTTTCTTTTTTGAATGCCCATTCATCACTGAAAATAGTAATGAGTCTGATATTTTTGTTTCGGGCAGCGTCAAATTTGCGATAATGATAATTCCAGCTTTTCTTGCCTGAATTTTCGCTGTGCCAATACAGTCCACAATATTCGATGCCAATTTTCAATTCTGGCAAGAGTATATCGATCTCATAAGGATTGATGCTCCTGCGATCACCACTTATGACATTGCCAGGATAGATTGATTTTACATATGCCAAAAGCTCAAGTTCTTCTTTGCTCTTGTATTCAACAGAGGTAGGATAGCACACTTTGCAGATTGGTGGGCTTGCATAATCGAAACGTTTCACAAAGCTTGTGGCACAATGGACACATTCAAATTTCATCTCTGGCCGAGTTTGCACTCCAATATACTCTTGAGCACTTATTTGCGGAGTGACACCAAAGTTTTCCACCACCATTTGAATAAATCTTGGATAATTTTGTTTTGCTAAGTGGTGTGGTTCATATCGTTGTTGTTTTGTAGCCGTTGCTTTGGCACTAATCTCTTTGTTTTTCATAGGGTTATCTACCCCAAACTTCACCAAGTTTGTTTGCACCTTTTTTTGTTTGACAGTAGATAATGCAGCAACGTTACTGACACCATATTTGTCTTGCACCGTTTTTTGGTGTTTGGCAACAATTTCAGTTACCTTTGCTTTGTTGTTGTATGTATCTTTGTGGCGCTGTTTTGCCTCTAGTGTTTGCCCAGAATTTGTTACTCCGTATCGTGCGATGTTTGTAGCTGCACGCCGAGAGTTGGTCTCTAGTTTTTCTGCTGTTGTTTTGTTGGCTTTTGAAGCAGAAACTTTTTCGCTAACACTCTCTTGTGCACACTTGCAGTTTTTGGTCATTCCACAAAAGCCGTAACCTTCTTTGAAGCTTTTGAATTTTTTGATGGCATTATATTCACAAAGATTGCTGATATTATTGATTACAGAGTATGCACGTTCACTCAAAGATACCTCTGGTGCTAAATTTTGAGTTTGCTCCAATAGCCAATTTTCCAGTAACTGATCTTTTTTGATGCTCTGCCCAATGTGTTTTGGGCTTGCCTTTTCAATCAACATTTTAAGCTTGTGTAACACTGTGTATCCCTTGTAACCCTTATTGTGATTTATTTATACTGATATTACAACTTTTGAGTTTGTTGTAGATAGGATATATCCTGCTATGATGCACTTTGAACAAACTGCCAAAAGGAGTTTTTGTCACACAAGAGCATCTCCAGTATTTTAGATATTGACAGGCAGCCCCAAACATACAAAACTCATGGCAATAGCCTCTGGGAAAATTTTTATGGAACGACTGCCTGATCTGCAAACTGAAGTCTTGCCTTACAATGGCTTGAATCTGCATATGAACAAGGCTGACTTCTGGAGCAGCAAGCTACGGTTACAAAACAACAATTGGTTGTTCAAAAAATGGTGGAAAAGCTGGCAAGCTCAAGGCTTAGAGGGCGATGGCTTGCTCTTGGACATTGGGGCAAACTATGGTGTAGCCAGTTGGGAGTTTTTGAGCCAGGGGTTTGTGAGTTCCACAATCATGTTTGAGCCCATTCAAGAAAATTGTGAATGCATCATGCGGAGTTATGAAGGCAAAGAAAACATTTATCAGATTTTCAATAATGCAGTGAGTGAGCAAAACGGAGAAATCAGTTTTCAATACAATCCCAAACAAACTGGCACCAGTCACATTGTGGGCACTGGTGGTAACAGAACAGTGAAAACTGTGAGTATTGACAGTTTTGATTTTCCCCAAGTCAAACTCATGAAAGTGGATGTGGAAGGACACGAGCTGGATGTTTTGAAAGGTGCCCAAGGGAGAATCAAGCAAGATCAACCATGGGTGTTTTTTGAATGCAACCATGCAAATCCACAAGAAATACAGAAAGTTTGTAAGGTAATCAATTGGTTCTTGGAGCAGGATTATGTGCCGCTTAGCAGCAGCCATCATCATATTTTAGATGAAACTAGCATTATTGCCAGCAGCTTGGCCAGCAACAGCATCTTGGCAGGTGTAAATGACTTGTTTGCTGTTCCCCGGAGTAGCTTGCCCACTGATGTAGACAGCATCAACTTATATAAGGTATATCAACAACAGTTGAGCAAGAGCGGCAAAGTGGCTTTTTGGAAAGATCAAGTGCCTTGGTTTCATCTCAGTAATGTTGAGCAACAGAAGCTGGCCAAAATTCCCAACGAAGGTGAAATATTACAGCCCAGCCGAACCAACAAGGTTTATACTCAAATGGAAGGATCAGTAGTTTATACTGAAAAGTTCTTTCAAGTGTTTTATCAATATCAAAACCCCTTGAGTGATATCTTCTCATAAAAGGAGAGCTGAGCACCAGTCTCAGCTTTCCAAGTTTCTTAAAATCCCAAGCTCTTCAAAGCATCTTTAGCCATCTTGATGCCATCTTCAGCTGCCTTTGCATCCGGGCCTTGGCTAACACCACGAGGCAACACGCCTTCACAAATCAGTGTAGCAATAACAGGGCTGATGGCTGATCCCACAGCAATACCAACACCAGCAGGTGTGCCCCAGAGATAAGCATTGGTAATGGTTGTGTTGATGCAATTTGACAGTGCATTGAAAACCAGCGTTTTGTTTACCTGGCCCTTGACACCTGGAATGAGAAACAAACCTTCAGTTATGATGTAGCTGATGCTGCAACTCAATGCCATTGTTTGAGCCATCGTGGCTGCCTTGCCTGCTTGACTGGCAAAGTAAGCTACCCAAGTCATGCTTGCTGCTGTGGAATTTACGGTGCCTGGATCAGCAGGAGCAGGCTTTGGTGTAAAATACATTACTATGCCTGTAGTAAGCGCATAGTTCAGTCCAATTCGGCAAGCATTGGCGTCAACCCAAGCATATGCATCTTCCGCAGCCTTCACCACAGCCTCAGCGCCGTCTTTGTAAAAGTCCTGTGCTAAGGCACATCCATTCTTCCACTCAGTGGAGGCAACATCAATACCTTGTTTAGCTGCTTCTTCTGTGTTTTTGGCAATGGTGTTGGCTACACTAGCAGTTACCGCAGCAGTGTTATTGGCCAAGCTCACGCTGTAATTGTAGGCGTCAGAGGCTGCCTTGGATGCATCCTTGTACACATCAGTTGCTGTGTTTGCCACAGTGTCAGCAGCCTTTGTGGCCTCTTTTGTTACAGTGTCAACAGCTTTAGTGGTTTCTTTTTCCACTGTCTTGGTTGTGTCAGTTACTGTTTTTGAGACAGAGGAGGTGGCTTTCTTCACGTCCTTGGTGCTGGGCATTTTGATTTTCATTCTTGTTCCTTTTGTTACACAAGTTTGTTTGCCAAGTATAACAGAACCTTATTGCCGTGGGCTATTTTAGGCTTAACAAGGAAGGTATGAAATATATTTTTTCACACCCAGTTGACACATCAACTGGAGAATTTTGTCTGCATTTGGGCTTTTTTGAATACTCAAAAGATTCCGGATCACTCGTTCATCATCTTCTTGATTTGCCAACAGGCTTATGTGCTTTTTGATCCAGTCAAGGTCTTTCTTGACCATGAGAGGTTTGGGAAAAATTGTCAACGCTTTGAAGTAACGCATGATTTGATTGGGATCGTCTTGTATGTTGGTCCTGGTATCAGGCAACATACGTATGCGGCTGTGCTTCAAATCTTCATATCCACCTTGGTAGTCCCAAATATGGCCGTGCAAGTCCATGCTCATGGAGTTGATAGTTAAGTCTCGCATTTCACTGTCAGTTGCCCAATTTTTGGCTTGCTTGAGAAACGGACGCTTGTTCTTCATTTGGATTCTGTAACCCAAACTGGTGATTTCCACCTTGTTTTTGCTCCCGTTATCTCTGAATACAGCCTTGATTGTTCCATGTTTGATGCCTGTAGTCTCAGCTTCAATGCCATAGAGATCCAATAAAAACAAGGTTTCACTGGGATCAGCATCCACAACCAAGTCTATATCCCGTGGAGGTTTATGCAGCAACAAGTCGCGCACCGCGCCCCCAACAATACGGGTGGGCACATGATGATCGTGAAGTATCTCTAAAATTTTTCGCGTGTTTGGGTCAATAAATTGATTCATTACTGACACATCAACTTGGGCAACAGGCTTTGTGGGATACTTTTTCATCAAGTTATTTAAAGGCTGAGACGCCATTGCCCTTGTTTATAGTCTTGGTTTGGAAACACAACCCATTGTTCTCCTGTCCAAAAATACCATTTTTGACTGTATTGATTCTTCACCACAACTGGTGGGCTGTTGCTGCTGTCAAAAACCATACGCCACACTGCACCATCGTATTCAATAATGTCGTTGGCCACAACAGGGGCAACAACTTGCACTGTGTTTCCTGATTCTGCATTTACATCAATAGCCAACACAACTTTGTATTGGCTATCATTCAATTGTTGTAGGCTCAACACACTGGCGGTTTGGGTTATACTTGTGCCCAGGATAAGTTGAAGTTCTCGCTCTAGGTTCAAGCGAGCTTGATTCAATGGAGTTATAACAAGTTCAGTGGAGCTTTGCACAGACACCACAAGTGCGGAAACTGGAGTTAAAGCTTTGACATTGCCCCAAGCACCACTCTGGAAGGCGATTTCATTTGTCAAGAGATAGCGTTGGCCAAATTTTTCCTCACTCAACCCAGATCCTGGGAAAGATTTTTGTGGATCAATAACAGCAGTAATGGGGCTGCTTTGGTTAGTGGGCCAACTGTTGATTTCGCCTTTCCACACCAGCAGATTTTGGTTGGTGGGGTGAAGCTCAATATATCCCACTAGGTCGTTCTCGCGGTTGTCCAAATCATCACTAGTCAAGAGTCGGAGTTGGCTGGCACTGGATTGAAAACTGCTATAGGGCCTCACAGCACCATATTTGTCCAAGAGTCGCCACCAAGCCAAGGTGCCTCCTTTGTATGTAGTGGGGGTGAAGCCCAAATTTTCCACTGCGGAGCCCTGAACATTTTCCAAAACAACATTGCCTCCACTCATGTTCCAAAATTCCAGTTGTTGATTCAAGTTGAACACAACATTTAAATTGGGGTCCACTGTGCGCAGACGGATCAAGCTCACTAAGTCGTCAATGCTGGTGTTGGGAATAGTTATGGCTTGGCCATTGAATTTAAATGTTGTGCCAGGCACCAATAGGGGATTTTTCCTCCCAGTTACCCTAGTGGGCAACTGTTGAGGATCGATTATGTCACCAGTTGGACTCTGGAGGCTCACTTCCCAAGTGTTTTCGCCTGCAACAGCAAGACTGATGCATGCATCGCCAGGAGTGGTGAGCACACGGCTCAACAAAGATTGCTCTGTCCACTCCATGGTATTGGGATCATACTCGCCTTCCTGGATATTGGTGACAATCTGTTGAATGATTTTTTGTAACTTGACTTTGGCAGGCGGATTGATGAAGATAGGAACCTTATATTCCACTGTGCACACATCAATGGGATTTTCAGTGCCCACAGGTATGCTTCTGCTGCTCCAAGTGATGTTCGTGGGCTCCAAGGTTGTGATGGCAGTCCAATCCAAAGGATTGTTGGATGTTTGAATATCAATCATGCCATTGTAAAGCACTTGAGTTTGTTCCAAGAGCTCTTCTTTTTGTTGCAAATTACTGGTCCAAAAATCCACATTGAAGGTCAAATCAAATGGAACGCCCATGTAACGTTCAACAGTGCTTCTGTTACCCTGTGTGCTCAAATAACGTGAATTTTCACCGTCATATTCTCGCTCAATTACATTTTGAGTTGACACCAAGCTGGGAGCATGCCGCCGATTTGGGCTCAAAGCCATAGCAGTCATATACACTGAAATGAATGGGGCTGTGGGCAGTTTGTTTTCACTGTTGGCATTTGTTATGGTTTCTGCCAAGCGTGAGGCATCACCATAACGACAGGGCACACGTCTGAGCTTGGGCGACCCGTCATCATTCACTCCGATGCTGACAGAAAAATTACTGAACGCACGTATGACCTGAAGTCTATACTGACGTAGCTGTTGGTTATACCAATATTCCATTAGCTGAGAAACAAATCCCTTTCTGCGTTGCGTCGGCGAGTTAGGCCAGCCAGTTCTTTCCCACCGCTTTTGTTCCACTTGGGAAACTCATCAGCAGCACCAGCATAATCCTTGGCATTGAGTTTTTTCAAAAGTGTGCTGGAGCGCAAGTTTCCGGGCCCCAAGTTGTATGTGAAACTCACCAATGCATCAAACTGGTTTTGAGTAATGGGAACGGTAACAGCACTGTTGACTGCTTGTTCAAAGGTTTTCACGTCAGTTTTGAGAAACTCATTGGCTTGTGATTCGGTTATGGTGGCTGGGACCTTAACTGCCTGGCCATTTATCTTGGTTGTGCCATAGCCAATAGTGGGCACACCTGCGGGGCAGATATAAGCATCCAGCTTCAAGCCTTCAAAGCTTTTGATAAGAGATAAGCCTTTTTCACCTGTGGTTTTGCTCATGATAATTTCCTTATATAATATCTGGATCAAGTTTGGGTTTTATTGTAGTGCGCAAGTTTTGACGTTCGTCAACAGTGGTGCCATCGGGATAAGTGGTTTTATTGCTGTTGTTAATAAATGTTGTCAAAACACGATTGGCAGGCAGCCAGGGTGCACGATAGTTGGTTTCTAGTCTTTTCCATTTGATTCCTTCGCGTTTGTATAGCACTGGGGGCAAGTAGTCCATTCGGAGAAAGTAGTCACCCTCCTTGTAGACGCTGGGAAAACTGGTGCCTGACGGCACTGGCTTGCTTTGGTTTGGCGGAATGCCATCGGAGTTGTAAACACTGATGGGCTTGTCCAAATCCTCTTCCAATATGTAAAAATGTGTGCTTTGCCAGTTTCTGAAAGCCACGTTGGCTGTAGCCTCTTCCAACACTGCGTCGTTGATGCTTATTTCTTTGTCATAAGTGCTGTTTACTTGTCCAAGTGTTGGCATGCTCCCGTCGGGATTGGGCTCTGGAACGATACCGTCTCCTCTGTCTTCCAACTCTTTGTTCAAAATGTCTTGGAACTCCTGGCTATCAGTCAAAGGTTGACATTTCACGCGCCAGAGATGTGGCCACCAAGTGGGACTGAATCCCTCTGCTGGGCGAGTGCCTTCTTGCACAACATAAAACTTGTTGATGGGGCGACCATCCAGTGCTGTGTCATCTCGCATGTGCAGCACCTCTATAACATCACCGCTCATGATGCGTCGTCCCAGTTGGGTTACCATTTGGTTGATGTGGAATGTGATGAACACAGTGTCAGTGCTGAGAAAAAATCCAAACTGTTTGAGATCAAACTCAGTATCCGTAACCAAATAGTGTCCTTTTATACTGTAGACATCGCTGTCATACTTTCTGTCACGGATTTCCAAGTTTACCAAGTCTGAAATGTTCAGCAGGTTGGTTTCGTCCGTGTCAGGTGTCACTGTTTTGGGATCAGGATTGGTTGGGCCAAGATATTTGTGGAGATAAAATTCTGTTGAGCCCATATTGATGTATTGCGCGGCCATTCTATCAAAGAACTTATAGTCCTTGTTCTTTGCACCAACGCCATTCCAAAAAGTTAACGGTGGCATAGCTGTTCCTTCATTTGTACTATTTAGGATCAGACCAGGGTCTTATGCTAGAGACTTTGACTGTTACGCTTCTGTTAAAAGTGGCTAGTGCTCTTGCACGTTATTTGAAAATCAGGCAAAATTACAGTGCCAATATGGATATGAAAGGAATAATAATGTATCTAAAAACATTGCTGGCTGCTGCGGTGCTTGTAATAAGCTCTACTGCATCAGTTATGGCACAACCTATCAACGGGGCTGGGGCAACATTTCCCAATCCGTTGTATCAGAAATGGGGGGAAGAAGCCAAAAAAACTGGAATTCAACTCAACTATCAAAGTGTGGGAAGTGGGGCTGGTCAAAACCAAATAAGAAACCGCACAGTGGACTTTGGTGCAAGTGATGCTCCAATGAAACAAGAAGACCTTGAGAAAAACAACCTGCTCCAATTTCCTGCTGCGATGGGCAGTTTGGTAGCGGCTGTGCATGTTCCGGGACTGGAAAGGGATCAGCTGAGGCTAACTGGCCAAGTCTTGGCTGACATATATCTTGGCAAGATTGTAAAATGGAATGACCAACGAATTGTAGAGCTTAACCCCACGCTGCGCCTTCCCAATTTAGCGATAGCTGTTGTGTATCGGGCAGATGGCAGTGGCACAACCTATGTGTGGGCCAGCTATCTCTCAGCAGTAAGCGAGGAATGGCGCTCTAGAGTTGGTACCGGTACCAGTGTAAAGTGGCCCATTGGCACAGGTGCACGAGGGAATGAAGGTGTAAGTGCCAGTGTGCGTCAGCTTCGCGGCGCCATCGGCTATGTGGAGAATGCATATGCCCAACAAGCTGGATTGGTGACAACGCAAATTCGGAACAAGGACGGACATTGGGTGCGTCCCAACCACAAAGCTTTTGAGGCAACAGCAGCCGCAGCCAACTGGAATGTGCCCAATTTTGCTGTCAACCTCATAGATCAACCTGGAAAGGACACATGGCCCATCGTCAGTCCAACCTTCATCTTGCTCCCACGTGATCCCAAGAATCCTGCCACAAGCCTCACAACCATGCGGTTTTTTGACTGGGCTTTCTCACATGGGGACGAGATAGCTGAGCGGCTGGACTATGTACCAGTGCCAGCTGAGGTGAAAACTCGGATCCGACAAGTATGGGCAAGTGAGGTTAAAGCTCCTGATGGGACTCCTGTTTGGAAGTAAGCTGTGTCTAAGCGGTCTTGGGTTGCAATGCAACCCAAGACCCTCCAAAAAAAACTCAGAAAAATAAGAACAAGTGGTTGACACATGTGAAGGGTAGCTGTATGATGCAGGCATAGAGACAGGAGTAACCCAAATGGCTCGCCTGACACGCACTGACGCTAAGCTGCAAGAGATCTTGCACAGCAAGAGCACTCCAGATTTCAGCACCCTGGACTACACTGCACCAGACTTTAATGTGCGGTATGGTCTGGCACTGAACTGGGTACACCAGGCTGTTGAGCCCGATGACCTGGTGCGGGAAGCGCAAGCTTATCTCACGCAGGCTGGTCGTGCACATGATGCTGGCTTGGTCAAGAACGTGCCCTTTGGGGTGCAGCAGACCATGGGCAAGATTGCTTACTGCCTTAATCGCGGAGCTCAGCTTAGCCCCAGGAGCCACACCTACATCGACAACGGTTTGGTGCAGGCCAAGCGGGTGGACACAGAAGGCGGGATGGACCAGTTGGCTCAGACCTCTTCAGGGCGTCTCATTGAGGCTTATGTGGCCTGCTACGCTCGGATAGACAACCTCAAAACCTTGGTGCTGAAGGGCAAAATGGATTTGGGCGATATGCCCCAGGAAGTTGCGAAGATTGTATCCAAGTATGGGGTACCCAAGGTGCTGCCCCGCTTGCAGGCACACTACGCTGAGGCTCTTGCTGAGGCACAGAGCGACAAGCTGATCCGGCACTGGGAAAAGCCACTTAAGGCAATTGTGCGGGCTCTGAGCAGCGGTCTTGCTCCAAAGCAGCCTCGCAAGGAAAAGCTTCCAAACAAGGAAGTGCTTCTCAAGGGCAAGAAGCTGAAGGTCAAGGCCAAGAAGTCCAGCAGCAGCCTTACTTCCAAGCCCAACAAGCCCAGCAGTGGACTCAGCATTGCTTCTCAGGTGCGCGAGCTGATCCGGGAAAACAAGAGCAAGGTCAACGAGGCAGAGATGGTGGAGATTGTGATCAAGAAGCTGGGACTCAACAATGCACGCGGCAAGAGCGTTGTGAAAGCTTTTTGGGGAAAGGTGTAACCTCGTTGGAAAGGGAAAGTCCGCAAGAGTTTGCTGACAGGTGGACTAGGCGCTGGGCAGGATACTACCAAGGAGGTTTGCCCAGCAGCCTTGAGCTCAACCAACTGTGCTCTGAAGTTTCCAACGTCAACGGTCAAGGTCCTTGGACTAGAGTGGTGCTGGGGTGGATGTATGGGCAGAGCCAATGTGTGAGTGATACTGACCTTTTGGTGTGGTGTAGCCAACTGGGCAACATTCTTTTGCAACCTTACTTTCTCAAGTACCGGCCCGATCCCAACAGTAGGGAGCATCCAACTGAAAACAACTATGGAAATCTTGGCATCCAAGTGTGGTGCAGTTCCAAGGAAGATGCCTCCCTAGTGCACTTGGCTTGGCCTGAATTTGTGGTTAGTGAGCGTGTTTTTTCAGGTAGCCAAATGCAAGACAGCTTGCGCTGGATGGCTGGACCGTCAAGCAGATTGTATGGAGCTCATAAATGATGATAGCTGATATGATTTTGGCACTGTTGATGGTGGGCGGAGGCCTTTGGAGTGCCAAATGGAGCATTCAGGTAGCAATCGAGAACAGTAGCACACCAGAGGGCTGCATCCAACAACTGCTGCGGGAGTCTTATGTGTTCATAGCCGTAGTGCTCTTGCTCTGGGGAATGGGCTGGGTAGACATATTTGCATTCACAATGTTCATTGTGCGAAAGCTGCGCCTACTGCTCTATGATTATCCACACTTAATTCAAAATTATCACAATCTCAAAGAGGGAATTAATTGATGGCCAAAAAACCAGGGCGTATGTTTCTCTATGTGTGGAGTGAGTCCACCAATCCCCATGAGTGCAAGTTTGGAGAACGCTGGGTGCAGCCTAGCGAGACTCCAGAAGACTCTGTTCGTGCTCGAGTGCGAGACAGTCTTGGAGTCAGAAAAGACCTGCTCAACACAGGTATTGTCAGCATTGATCACATCTGGGACGTAACCAGCTACGCTACAAGGGTTGGCCGTTGTCAGCAACATGCTCGCATGGATGATTATGTGCGCGGTTTTGTGGGTCACCGAAAAGGCACTACTGGTGAGATTCACACCATCAGCAGCCTGGAATTGATTTTGAAGGTCAATCAACACTTGGCAAGTGTGAATCAGGAACTGCCCTCAGCTGGCCTCAGCACCATGCAATACAGGATGTGCCTCCAAACTCTTGAGGCCTATGAGCAGGGCAAGCAAGTGGTGCTGGCTGAGCTGTGTGCTCGTTTTGGCAAAACCATTTACAGTGGTGCAGTGGCCCGCGAGTTGGAGTCACCATTGGTGATTGTTGCCAGCTATGTGAAAACAGTTTTTGCCAGCTTTGCCAAAGACCTCACTAGCTTCCAGCAGTGGAGCCACTATCAACATGTGGACACTCAGAAGGACGGGTGGCAAGAACAAGTTACCCAAGCCCTCAAGAGCAAGAAGCCTGTTATTTGCTATCTCAGCATGTGCAGTGGTAGCCAGCGTGAGGCCAGGATCAAATGGCTGTGCCAAAAACGGGTTGAGAGGCTGTTGGTTGTTGATGAGGCAGACTACGGTAGCTATCGCCCCGGGCAGGCTGAGCTGTTGAAGAAGCATATTGGAAAGCGAGACCGAGTTTTGATCATGACAGGCACGAATGCTGATCGGGCCAGCAAGCTGTGGAAAATTGACACCATGCTAAGTGTTACTTACCCAGAGCTTTTGGTTCAAAAGCATGCTGTGCAACAAGGGACTACCGGCAATGCTTAAGCATTTTGTGGTTGACACCACTCGAGACACTCTTGTTCCTGATATGCGACTGTATCAGCTTGACTTGAGCGAGCCTGTGATGCAGAGCGTAGCTGCTGGTGAGTTTGATGATGAAGACATGAAGCTGTTGCCCAGCTGGAGCAAGTTTGCAGCACACCCACAAAAGGCCAAAGGCTTTTTTGTTCGTATGCTGGAAACAGTTTTCTTGGGCAAGCATGGTGTTGACAAAGCCAACACTGACCTTCAAACCCAGAATTGGTTTGGACGAGAAAAGCAAAAAACAGCCATGATGTTTGTGCCTGGCAGTACCAAAGTGCAGGATGGTCAGCTGGCTGCTATTGGTGTGATTGCCCAAAGTGCTCTTCCTGCTTGGCGTGTGATTGTTCTGGGTGGCAATATCCTTGTGGGTGGTCAAAAAGTACGTAATGCCAATGCAGAACAAAAAGTGCTGGAACAGATTGAACAAGCTGTGAAACTCAATCAAAGTGTGTTGATTATCAGCAGCTTGATGGCACAACGCAGCTTCAGTATTCCACAGATTACTGAGCTGTATCTGGCCTACGACAGTGGTGAGGTGGGCGCCACGATTCAAAAAATGAGTCGAGTGCTTACGCCTGGTCGTGATCCCAACAAAGTTGGCAAGATCATCAGTCTCAGTTTTGATCCCAACCGAGACGACAAATTTGACAGCATGCTCTTGGAAACTACATTCAACATCACAAAGCAGAACCCCAAGCGGAGTGCTGCTGAGGTGTTGAGCGAGGTTCTCAGCACTGTAGACATTTGGAAAGGCAGTGCACATTCCAGTGTGCAAGTCAACAAGGACGCATATCTTTCACAAGTGCTTGCCCGTAAAAGTGTCAGTCGTGTTATTGGCAGCACTGCTGATCTTTCGCAGCTGGACCGAGACTGTATCCGAGAGTTGGCTACTGGTGTGGTTGCATATCAGCGTGCCAATCCTGTGGCAGCCGTTCCCAAAGGCAAGACCAAAATCATGCCCAAAAAGGCCAAATCCACCAAAGACAAGGATACAGCCCTGAATGAAATGCGGAAAGCACGTGAACGGATCACAGCTATTGTGGAAAACATTGATGTGATCCGGGACGGCAGCGGTTGCTTGCTGCTTCAAGACGCTCTTGAAGCCATTGAGCATGATCCTGATACACAAGAAAGCATTGCAGAAGAGTTTGGTGTGCGCTGGGAAACAGTTCAGAGGCTGTTTGATCAAGGCATTATCAAGCGCCAATGGCTGGAACTGATTTACGATAAGGTATGAACGTATGCTTAGCCGTCTTAAATTTGAAATCCAACCACTTGTGAGCCAAATGCTGGATCAGCTTCCAGCCAAGGTATGGGAAAGTTCAGAAACCACTTTTCTTGACCCAGCAATGGGTGGTGGACAGTTTTTGGTTGAAATTCAACGCCGCCTACAAGCTGCTGGTCATACAGATGAAAACATTGCTGCAAGGGTGTATGGTTGTGAGAAGAACAAACTTTGTGTAAATTATGCAAAGAACAACAAAAAGTTGGTGAGCAGTAATCTTCACATCAGCAATTTTTTGGATTATGATTGGGGTGATATGAAATTTGATGTGATTGTTGGTAACCCGCCTTACCAAAGTACAGAATCTGCACAAAAAAAGCTGTGGCCACTTTTTATTGAAAACTCCTTTGATATTGTTGCACCAAATGGATACATTGCTATGGTAACACCTGCCAGTTGGTTGGGGCGTCCTGATGGCAAAAGCTATGACAACCTGACCAAGAACATTTTTGCGCAAAATCATCTGGCTTGGGTGTTGTCCGACACCAAACAGTATTTTGACATTGGAGAAACTGTGGCAGCATGGTTGCTGCATTGTAATGGAGCACCGTCAAGGCCCACAAGGTTGGTCAGCAACGGGGTTGAAACACAAGTTCAATATCAAGGGCAGCAAGTGGCTTTGACTCCAGAGCAAGCTCTTGCCTATGCGATCATGAGCAAAGTTGACAACTATCATGCCCCAAGGCTCAGAAGCATTACATACAATGATGTTCAAGGCAAAAGTCTCGAGCATTATTTGACAACCAAAGTGTTGTTTGAAAAAAATGGAAAAGGCCGGGTTCCAGTTTTTTGGACCGCAGCCAACAAAGACAAATATTTCACAGCCCAAGAAAATCAAAAACAAGGTTTGAAGATTATCTTGAATCTCAGCGGCTACTATTACTTGGAATCAGAGCCCCACAAATATATGTTGATTGATAGCAACAACAAGTATGCTATTGGCGCAGGAAGTCTAGGCCTTCCAATGCCTGACGAAAAAAGTGCAAAGAATTGTTGGAGTTTTTTGACAAGCAAGCTGTATCAATTTTATATCAACAATGAAAAAACCAGCGGGTTCAATACCGGGATTATCAAACTGCCTTTGTTGGATGTATCTAAGTCCTGGACTGATGACAAGCTGTGTAAGCTATTTGGTCTCTCCACAACTGAACAAGAGTTTGTCTACAACAATTATCAAAAAAAGACTGCATAGCAATTGTTGTCTTGCATGAATATAATCAGTACAGGAGAGAGTTCCATGAGCGATATTTTAAGCGGGGAATTTGATACAGCAGTTCTCTCAAAAGAAGAGAAAAAGAAACAATTTGGTGAAGTGTTCACTCCCCCAGAACTGGTAAATGAGATCTTGGATCAACTGCCAACAGAAATATGGCAAGATCCAACAAAAACATGGCTAGACAACAGTTGTGGTGAAGGCGCATTT
>Ga0209972_10000131_pt1 | contig 69401 bp, 58 predicted proteins | sample NOAtaG_7_FD_187302 | JGI IMG/M metagenome (GOLD analysis project Ga0209972, IMG submission 187302) | Freshwater lake microbial communities from Lake Erie, under a cyanobacterial bloom - NOAA_Erie_Diel1S_2200h metaG (SPAdes) (version 2) | ecosystem: Environmental > Aquatic > Freshwater > Lake ... | reverse complement strand
GCAGCACTTCGCCCACAAAAGGATTATTGGCTGGAGTATCGTCCAGCGCAAAAGTATGCACTTCAAGGCGAGGATACTTGGAAACCAGGTGAGCAATCGGTGCGATATCAGCCGTGCCGCAGCCAACAAAGCGCTCGTCCCAAATGGCCAGGTCAATATCGCTCGTTGGGTTGGGGTGCCCTTTGGCATACGAACCAAAAAGCACCACGCGCGCAGGCGCATAACCGGCTGCCAACAGGGTGGAAACAAAACTCTCCACAACGTTCATCATCATATTTTGATGAATCACTCTTGTCCGACTAAATAGTCAAAAAGGTGGAGATTAGGCCACCCTTTTTATGTCATTTTTGTGGTTGCACCCAACATCAATGACATGGATAAAGGTAAAAAATTTGTCGGACAGCCGATACCGGCTCAAATTATTTCTTGCATCCCTAAAAACGAAGTTCAGCTTACATCGAAAGCTCACCTTGCATGTAGGCAAGTCGTGGCAGATGCGCGGTGCTGTTGGTAAGGTGAAATGAAATATCTCCGTTTGGATCTTTTCGGATCAGCTGGGCTAACCTGCATCTCTTTACCGCCTGTTCATCGAATAACTAAACGGGAACTCGATGAACGTATGCCTTTAGAACACCGGTAGAAGAATGGCGCACGGCCAGTTTTTTCCAATCCGAGGTTTTTAGTCTTTTGACGTACTGCGTCACACTGAGTAGAATGCGTGTTGGTTTTAGTTTGGTGAAAGGCCTGTCGCGCTTACTTTTCGATTGTGGGGCTTTCAACTCAAAGTCGGTGAGGGAAACACGGTGCGATTCGGGTATCTGCGCCACGAAGGTGATCGATAGCCGGTCAAGATCGCGCAGCAACCCCAGGTCGCGCCTGTAAAAAGCATCGAAAACAACCCATTGGAACGGGATTTTCAATCTTCTCTTCATATCGACAATAAGGTCGAGGGCAATGTCAATTTTGCTTTTGTACTTACAATGCTCATGGGGAACACCAACTTTATCCAACCTCTTTTGGTCATCGATCCAACTTTGGGGCAGGTACAGAACCGATTTGACAATGTTCACCAACGCACCACCAATCAAGGCCGCAAAAACACCCACCTGGCAATTATCTATCTTGCCCGTAGCACCACAGTATTGTCTGGTAACACCTGCCGATTGATCTCCTTTTTTTGGGTATGCCCGATTCGTCCATGATCAGGCACAAGTTGGCCACCGCGTTTATGCGTTCGACCAGCTTATAAAAATGGGTGGCAACCAGGTCGCTCACCGCAGTTCAATCCCATTTGGAGTCAGAAAGAAAATGATTCAGTGCCTGATGATCGGACTTGCCAAGAGACCGCGCAATGACCTGTAAGTTCTTTCGGGGCGAACTCAGAATGCCCTGAACTACCCATCGGGCTTTACTGAAGAGAGACTTTTTCCTATCTACGAACGGTTTCCGAAAGGATGTCAAAAAAACCATCAGCCTTTCGGCCGATTGGCCTAAAGCATTAGTTTTTTCATCCTTTTTTAAGTTTTGTTTTTTGAAACGCCCCTGGTCTTTCTCGTCCCAAGGGCGTTTTCTTTTCTGGCGCAAGAGACAAATAATCAACAACTTACTGAAATTTTTTCTCTACTTTCGTGTATCTGACAAAGTAGGGTTAAGTTGTTAACTTACTTTTAGTTGAGAATGAATTACGAAAAGTCCCTATCTCTCTACAGAAATGACAAAACACTTCAACTGTTAAGAGCTGAACATTTCCCACTGCTTATATCGTTTATTCATTTGGCCTTTAAACAGCAGAACAGGATTTCCTATACACAGGGAGAGTTACAAAGCATACTTAATGACTTTATTTATTCACTCGAAAGACAGGGCATAACAGATTACACCCAATCATCCGGTGATTATCTTCAACGTTGGGCACAACATGGATACTTACGTAGATATTATGAGTCAGCAACTGATGAACCCGTTTATGAACTTTCCCCAGCTACAGAAAATGCATTAAAATGGCTCGAAGATCTAAACAAGCAACAATTTGTAGGGACACACAGTCGCCTAATTCAATTTTTCAATTTACTTCAGCAGATTGTAAACAATACATCTGGTCCATACGAACGAATTCAAAAATTACGAGAAGAACGAAGCAAGATTGACAAAGAAATAGAACAGATACAAAAAGGCAATTTCGTTCGTCCTTCAGAAACTGAAGTAAAGGAAATCTATTTCCTAGCGGAAGAAACAGCAAAGCGCTTACTTTCAGACTTCCGGCAAGTGGAAGAGAATTTTAGGGAATTAGATACTCAAACAAGGCAGACTATTATAAAAAGCAATCTAACCAAAGCCGATTTGCTTGATAGCATTTTTAAACAGCAGGATTACTTATGGAACACAGACCAAGGAAAAAGTTTTCGAGCATTTTGGGAATTCTTGATGAGCGAACAAATGCAAAATGAATTGGAGACTTTACTTGAAAAAATAAATGCCCTGCCTGCAATACAAGAAATAAAAAAAGAACAGGTCGTTGATCGCATTAAAACTAACCTTGTTGAAGCTGGAGATAAAGTAAATCGCAGCAATGATGGACTGATAGAACAATTGCGAAAGTATGTTGAACAAAAAAATCTTTCTGAAAGCAGACATATTTTACACAACATTGAGACTATTGAAAGTCTGTTGATCGATTATAAAGAAGAAGTCAATACACATGAAACTTGGATAGAAATCAATGGACTTTTCAAGCCGGTATTAACAATGGAACGACCACTTTTCAGCCCGCCCATAAAAGTTGCTTTTGAAAAAACCGCCATAGAAGATGGGCAGGCTGGTGCTGATACTGATGTATTATTTGAACAATTTTATGTGGATATAGAAGAATTGCGAAATAATGTGAAGTCATTACTGCGAAACAAATCACAGGTAGCATTATCTGAATTGTTAAGCCATTATCACCCCACCAAAGGTATAACTGAAATATTGGGGTATATACAACTTGCAACAAACGATGAGAAGCATGTTGTGAATCGAGAAGTGCAAGAAGAATTAATTGTGGAAAATCAAGAAAGCGGAAAGACCTATCGGTTACAAGCGCCTCTAATCATTTTTAATCGTTAAGAGATGCGTAAAGAACATTCATTAAGCCTTATAGCACTCTTAAAAGGCATTGTGTATGACCATCAAAGGGAGGTATGGGAGAACTTATTACAATATGAACATGATATAAAGAAATATTTCTCGCCCTTGGGTCTTGATTTGTATATTGATAAAAGCGAGGGTTTCGGTTTTTTAAAACAAATTGATTGGAGCGAAGAAGAAACTCCGTTGCCTAAACTCGCGGAAAAAAGGCCACTTAATTTTCTAAACTCCTTACTCTGCATCATGCTCCGAAAATATTTATTGGAACACGATGCACAAGGAGGAACCGTCCGCACAACAATTACTGAGCAGGAAATTATCAATCGAGTAAAAGTATTTTTACCAGCTTCCTCCGATGAGGCAAAACAACAAGAAAAAATTATTGCAGCTATTAACAAAATAATTGAAATAGGTTTTCTACGAAAATTGAATGACAATGAGTATGAAATACACCGAATAATTAAAGGCTTTGTAAATGCAGACGTAATCGATGGCGCGCTTAAAAAGTTGCAGCAATATGCATCAGAAAGAAAAACTACTGATTAATTTATGTTTTAGTAATGGATACTTTGTTTGATTCTTTGAACCTAACTTTTTCCGGTTTTCGGCTTCAATACCTTGAAGTCCTCAACTGGGGGACTTTTAATAAAAGCCGCTGGAAGATACAGCCAAATGGACATAATGCATTACTCACAGGGGATATAGGCTCGGGTAAATCTACATTAGTAGATGCGTTGACTTGCCTCTTAGTTCCTCATAACAAAATTGTATTCAATAAAGCTGCCGGGGCAGAAGGTAAAGAGCGTAACCTGCTTAGCTACGTGAGAGGTGAATTCAAAAAAGAAAAGGAAGAGCTAACGAAGGTTGCCAAAAAAGTATATATACGTCCAGACGATAATACTTATACCGTTATCATAGGCAATTTTTATAATGAGGGATACAACGAAACCATTTGCTTAGCACAATTATTTTGGATTGGCAAAGATGGAAAAGTGGAAAAGTTATTAATGATAGGTACCTCTCCTCTTTCTATCACTACACATTTCAGTGGCTTTACTGACATTAATGAACTAAGAAAAAAACTCAGGAACATTGAAGGCATTCAATTATTTAATGATAATTTCTTTCAATACAGTGAGCAATTCCGCAGGCATTTTGGAATGAATAGTGAAAAAGCTATTGACCTGTTCTACCAAACCGTATCCATGAAATCCGTTAGCAGTCTCACAGATTTTGTGCGCGAACAAATGTTGGAACGGACTGATGTGAGGGATCAAATTGCTGCCTTACTTAAACGTTTTGATGACCTTAATAAAGCTCATGCAGCCGTTGTGAAAGCCCGTGAACAATTTCAAATATTAAAACCATTAACAGAGGCCAGCATTGAGTACGGTAACATCACTCGTGAAATAGAAGACATTGAAGCTATGTTAGGCTGTGCGCCTGCTTGGTTTGCTGAAAAGAAAATCATTTTACTTCATGATGCTATTGAAAAAGCACAAGGTGAAATTGAAAAAGAAAGTCAAAAGCAACAACAATTGTCAAGAGATCTCAATGACCTAGAAAACAAAAAGCAGGCTATCCTTCAGGATATTGCCAACAACGGTGGAAAGCGAATTGAACAAATCTCAGAAGAAATTAAACGCCACGAACAAGATAAAGAGGACAAGCGGAAGGCATTTGGTGATTACGAGAATTTAGCACTAAAGTGTGGATTAAAGAAAGCTGAAAATGAAAAGGAATTTCAATCGAACATAAGCAAAGCAAATGAACGTAACCAACAATGCGAAGCGAAGGACATAGAACTACGCGAAAAACGAGACAATCTTATCAGCGAACTACGTAAACAGGAGACTGAGTATAAATCAGAATTGGAAGAATATCAATCATTAAAGGAACGTAAAACACAAATTCCTGCCTGGTTAGTTGGGTTCAGAACTCAATTATGCAACGACCTTCGAATAGATGAGGTTGATTTACCATTTTCAGGCGAATTACTAAAAGTGCCCGCTGAGGAAACAGAGTGGGAAGGGGCTATCGAAAAACTCTTGCACGATGTAGGAATTAGTATGCTTGTTTCCAAGATTCATTATAGAAGTGTCAGCAATTATGTCAATGACAATCCTTTGAGGGGCGCTGATGGGCGCGGTATTAAACTAACGTATCTCGAAGCCGATTTACAAAACATTATTCGTATAAGTAAGGATTTGGATAATGACAGTATTGCTTACAAAATTGAAATCAAACCTGATACCAATTTTTATGATTGGTTAGAAAACTACATCCAAAGAAGTTTTGGTGACTATATATGCACTGATGTGCAAGGATTGCAGCATGTACCATTTGGTATTACTCAACAAGGTTTAATCAAAAGTGGTAGGATACGCCACACCAAAGATGACAGACGAAGATTGGATGACAGACGTTATTATGTTTTAGGCTGGAGCAATGCTGAAAAAATAAAAGCATTGGAACTGTCAATTGAAAAACTTGAAACGATAATTAACAACATTAAAGCTCAAATAGCTTCAGTAGAGTCCACGGAGAAGGACAGTAGTAATTTGAAAACGTTATTGAGCACCATTCTCTTTTTGAAAGATTTTTCAAAAATCAACTGGCAATATCACGTAGAGAAAATATATGACCTTGAAAGAGAACGAAACGAGCTGCTTAGCAATAATGATAAACTTGCCTTGCTTGAACGAAATAAGGAAGAAGTAGAACAACAGATAACGGATACCAAAGAAAAAGATAGACAAGTCAGTGAGGAAATAGGAGGATTAAAGAATAGAGTACAGACTTACGAAACACAAAAAACCGATGCTGGCAATCAAACAGAACAAATATTACAAAGCATTAAAGCAAAATGGTATCCTGTTATAGATGAAAAACTACTTGATAAAAATATTACGCTTAGAAATGTTGATACCCGACAAGAAGAGTTCAGGAAGCAATTTCAAGGAGAAAGCGGGGAGTTAAAAAGACTTCGTGGAAAGCAAACCGGCTACCGCTCATCCATTGAAAGAAAAATGCGTGAAATCAAGGAGCACTCAAAAGCTGAGTACGATGAGATAAGCGAAAGTATTGATGCCCGAGCTGAGTATATGAAGAAGTACGAAAAATTAGTTTCAGAAGATTTGAAACGACATGAAGAGCGGTTCAAAAATGAGTTGAATAAGAATACCATAAATAGCATCGCTGTATTTGACAGCCAACTCCAAAAACATGAAAATGACATTAAGCAAAAAATAAAGACCATCAATCAGCATTTATCAACGATTGTCTACAATTCTACTCAAGACACATACATCACAATTCAAATGGATGCTGCGGCTAATAAAGATGTTAACTTGTTAAAAGAAGATTTGAAAAAATGTTACACACACTCTTTTAGCAGCAACAATGAATTATATACTGAAGAAAAGTATGAACAGGTAAAAAAGATTCTCGACCGCTTTGCTAGCATGGAAAATATTGATAGGGATTGGACTAGTACAGTTACGGACGTCCGGCAGTGGTTTGAATTCAATGCCAGTGAACGTTTTCGGGCGGACAATACAGAAAAGGAATTTTATGAGAGCTCAGGAGGCAAAAGTGGTGGACAGAAAGAAAAGCTAGCATATACCATTTTGGCAAGCGCATTGGCTTATCAGTTTGGTTTACAATTTGAAGAGAACAAAAGCCGTAGTTTTCGTTTTGTCGTAATTGATGAAGCCTTTGGACGTGGAAGTGATGAAAGTACCCGCTATGGATTAGAGTTATTTAAGAAATTAAATTTGCAACTCCTTATCGTTACTCCATTGCAAAAGATTCATGTTATTGAAGGACACGTAAACTCATTTCATTTTGTGAGCAATCGCGAGGGAAACAACTCCCAGATTAGCAATTTTACAAAAGAAGAGTATGAATTGGAAAAGTTTAAGCGAAACGGTGTTTTTCAAAAAGAGGATTAAGTATGATTACATCAGATGAAATAAAGAAACAAGCTGCCAAATGGTGGAAATCTTTCCTTCAAAGTTACATTTCAGGTGAACCCTTCTTTCCAAAAAGAATTAACCGTATCGGTAAAGTAAGGCCAACAGATGTTACAAGTCAATTTGAAACAATTCAATTACAGATTCAACAGCTATATAGTCAATCCAAGAGTAGCACAGGAAGTGGATTTATAGTGAAGACAGGCCATCAAAATTTCAGGCGAACGGGAACTCATGAATTACCTGAGTTCATTGAATTTGAAAACCAAGATGACTACATTTCTTTTGTTGGAAAGAAGAAAGACTGGCAAACATTTCTGAAAAATTATGCGCTTATTACCGAAACAATACCTTCATTAAAAGAGTGGTCTCTTCATAACTGTTTATGGTTATGTGATTCGGGGATAAACTGGAATGACATAATGAGAGTGTGCGAATACTTCAAAAAAAATCCTGTACCCAATCTGTATATAAGAGAATTACCCGTGAATACCCACACTAAATTCGTTGAGAAAAATCAGCCTTTACTCAAGGAATTGCTTGATTTTCTTATTTCAGATAGTATCGACAAGACAGAAAAACAGTTTGAAAAGAGATTTAATCTAAAATATTCTGAATCACAAGTTCGCTTCAAAATTCTTGACAAGGAAATTAGCCAAAATTTGTTTTCAGGAATTGACGACCTGGCAATTCCAGTAAGTCAATTTGAAACACTGAAATTACCAATCAAAATGGTGTTGGTTGTAGAAAACAAGACAACTCTCTATACGACATTTACCCTTCCTAAAATGGATAAAGCGATAGCAATTTTTGGTCAAGGTAATGCGGTACTTAACATTAAAAAAGCATCTTGGCTCGGTGAAATGGAAATCTTGTATTGGGGCGACATTGACGTTCAAGGATTTGAAATACTATCAAGACTCCGAGAACATTTTATACACGTAAAGAGCATTCTAATGGATAAAGTAACCTTTGAGACTTTTTTTGAAAATGATAATGGTACACCGACCAATATTTCAACAAAACTAAACCTGACAGACCGGGAACAAGAACTTTATGATATTCTTAAAGCAAACAATTGGAGGCTTGAACAGGAGAAAGTACCTTTCGACTATGTGAATAAATATTTCTTAAATGTCTAGCGTGAATGTGACCTCAAATCGCACACACGTTGTTTGGCTGCACATACCCTGCACCTCAAAAGCCAGCCAATAAGTGTGCCTGTTTCACAGTACCCGACAAAGTAGAATGAAAAATGCCTCAACGGACGACCTGTGTTGTTCACCGGCAAATTTGGTTCGGTGCCGCGATTAACGAAGAGACGGTTTTTGTAAGCTCAGTCGCGTTATTGGATAATCAGTCGGACAGCTTGCCTCTATAAAAACATTGCCCAAATGAAAACCCTCAAAGCGCTCTCCATTATCGCCTGCCTGCTGGTTATTGCCGGGGCGGCTATGCACATTATACACGTGGAAGGTGGCCGGGTTACGCTGGTCACCGGCATCGCCTTGTTTTTCCTTTACCTCGGCCTGCAGTCGCGCTACGGTAAAAAGCAGTCTGCGCGGTAAAGAGGCTTTAATATCGCCCTGTGTGGGCGGGTTGCCTGAGTTTACTGCTCCCACACGGTAAACAATTCAGCCGCGGCATTTGAATCTTGCGGTATCATGCGGTAACTTGATCGCGAAAGCGCAACTACCGCTGCGCCCCGACCTTACCATGCACAGCACACTCAAATCGTATTTTCATGAGATCACCGGTGCGGGTGAGGAAAAGCTCGCGGCCCTCGCGCAGTACTTTGTGGAAAAACACGTGAAGAAAAACGAGTGGCTGCTGCGCGAGGGCGAAGTGTGTAAGTTCAACTACTTTGTGGTTTCGGGCTGCCTGCGCCTGTATTCGGTAAACCCGGCCGGCATCGAAAACACCCGCTACATCGCATTCGAAAAAAAATTTGCCGCGTCTTTCACCAGCCTCATTACGGGTCAGCCGTCCATGGAGTACATCCAAAGTCTGGAGAACACCACGGTGCTGGCCATCACCCGCCAGGATTTTTTCGACCTGGTGGAGCGCGAGCCGGCCGTGAACAAAGTCTATCGCCACATCCTGGAGTCGGCCTACATCACCACGCAAAAACGGATTTACGATTTACAGGGTGCCGATAGTCTCCACCGCCTCAAATGGTTGCTCGCCCAACAGCCCCGGGTGTTCGAGCGGCTGCCGGGCAAGATCATCGCCAGTTACCTGGGCATTACGCCCTACACGCTCAGCCGCCTGAAAGCCGATCTCAAAAAGTAAAACATTGCGGTAGAGCAATCTTTTTGTGGTGTAGCGGATGCAGCTTTGTAGCAGTGACGATTAAAACTATGCAAAGCCGAAATTTTGCCCCGGCCCGCAGGCCCGGGTTTTTGTGGATGGTGTGGATACTGGTGGGCGGATGTTTGCCGGTGTGGGCACAGGAAGGGCCGCCCAAAGTGCCGATTCCCGTGGAAGTGATGGCCGGCCACGACCGCCTGTTTTTTCAAATGGTGGTGAAAAAGAAATTCACCCCGGAAAGCCGGTTTGGTTTTTTAAGCGTGTCGGCCTTTTCAACTGCCTATGACAACAACTCCGATGACCTGGACATCGCCCTGCCGGTGTTGGTAAACTACACGTTCTACAAAGGGTTTGCGGTGGTGGCGGGTGCCACGGTGAACAATAAGGTGGGCGTGGGACCACAGGTGGGTGTGCAACATTCATTCGCCAACAAAGAGTGGGTGGCGGTTACCATCGCCACGCTCTTTTTGAACGAAAAGCGGAATGCCGAAATTTTCGGTATTTACGAATACAAACCGGCCCTCAGCGCCAAGGTGAATTTGTACACGCGGTTGCAGTTGCTGTACGCCCACAGCACCAGCGAAGACACGCATGCGCGCAGTTTTCTACAACTCCGGGCCGGACTGAAAATGAACGCGCTGAATTTTGGCTTGGGTGCCAACCTCGATCAATACGGCCCGGATAAAACGTATAAACCAAATTATGGAATTTTTGTAGGCTGGTCGTTCTTATAATTTCTACTTTTCGTCCCGTTTCGGTAGCGTCCGGATCGAGACCATTAAAAAAGCCCTTAAGAGAGTTCAAAAAACGTATAAACCAAAGCCATCATGAAAAACCGACTGTCGGTACAAGTCGCCATCGCCCTGCTGTTGGGCGGTGTTGCCGTGGTAGTGTTAATGAGCGGAATGAGCCACCCGGTGCCCCCGTACCGCGACCTGAACAAAAACGGCCGTATGGATGTGTATGAAGACGCCACGCAACCGGTGGAAGCGCGCGTGAACGACTTGCTGGCGCAAATGAACCTGGAAGAAAAAGCAGGCATGATGTTCATCAGCGGCACGCGTATCAACGATGACGGCTCGTTGGATGATGTGCCCGGCCAGGGCATGTTTGCCCGCATGCCACAGGCCAACAAATTGATCGAAGAAAAGAAAATCACGCACGTTAACATCTGGACTGCGCCCCCCTCGCGCCAGTTGGCCACCTGGAACAACAACGTGCAGAAGGCCGCGGAAAAATCTCGCTTAGGAATTCCGGTTTCCATCGCGTCCGACCCGCGGCATTATTTCAGCAACAACATCTTCGCCATGGCAGCCAATAATTTTTCGCAGTGGCCGGAGCAGTTGGGCTTTGCTGCGCTGGATGATGAGAAGCTGATGCGCCAGTTTGGTGACATTGCGCGGCAGGAATACCTGGCGGTGGGCATTCGGGTGGCGCTGCACCCCATGGCCGACTTAGCCACGGAGCCACGCTGGCCGCGTGTGAGCGGTACGTTTGGCGAAGACGCTAAACTTTCTGCGCGCATGGTGAAGGCGTACATCCTCGGGTTTCAGGGCGAGCAACTGGGTGCCACCAGTGTGGCCACCTTGACGAAACATTTCTCCGGTGGCGGCCCGCAGAAGGAAGGCCTCGATTCGCACTTTGAGTTTCACAAAGGCCAGGTGTATCCCGGCAATAACTTCAACTATCATTTAATTCCGTTCGAAGCTGCCTTTGAAGCGAAGACGGCATCCATCATGCCCTACTACGGCATTCCGGTAGATCAAACCAGCGAGAACGTGGGCTTTGGTTTCAACAAAGACATCATCACCAAATTGCTGCGCGAAAAATATAAATTCGATGGCGTGGTGTGCACCGACTGGGGTTTGATTACCGATGCGAACATGGGCCCGGCTGTGTGGCCCGCACGCGCGTGGGGTGTGGAGTCGCTCAGCGAAGCCGAACGTGTAAAGAAAGTGATTGATGCCGGGTGCGATCAGTTTGGCGGTGAGAGTAGGCCCGAACTTATTGTGCAACTGGTGAAGGAAGGAAAAGTTACCGAAGCGCGCATCGATCAGTCGGTGAGACGGTTGCTGCGCCAGAAGTTTGAATTGGGATTATTTGATAACCCGTATGTGGATGTGGAGAAAGCAACACAAATCGTAGGCAAGGCCGAGTGGAAGCATTTGGGCGAGGCTACACAACGCAGATCCTTCACCTTGCTGAAGAACGATAAAGCGATATTGCCATTGCCAGCGGGTAAGCGTAAAATCTTTGTAAAGAATGTAGATCCGAAAGTAGCTGCCAGGTATGGCATGGTGGTAAGCAAGCCCGAAGAAGCCGACTTTGCCATTTTGCGATTGTCGGCCCCGTGGGTGCCGGTGGAAACCAAGAACCCGTTTGCCCGTGGGTTTCACCATGGCGATCTGGATTTTAAAGGCGCACAGAAAGACAGTATTGTGCAGTTGCTGAAAACCGTGCCCACCATTGTTGATGTGTATCTGGACCGCCCTGCCGTGATACCGGAAATCAGTAAAGAAGCGAGGGGGCTATTTGTCAATTTTGGCGCCAGCGATGCCGCGTTACTGGATGTGGTTTTTGGTGCAGTCAGCCCCGAGGGCAAGTTGCCGTTCGAGTTGCCTTCGTCTATGGAGGCCGTGCGCAATCAGAAAGAAGACGTGCCGTACGATTCCAAAGATCCGTTGTATCCATTTGGATTTGGACTTCGGTACACATCGGCCAAAGCCAAAAAGTAGCGGCACATCTGCACCTTTTGTGCGGATGTGTAGCTCGGAAATTTATAGGATTATACCCAATCGGGTATAATATATACACATATCATAAATTTATACCCGATAGGGTATATTATTATTTTTATTTATTAAATTTATACCCGATAAGGTATAATTTATGGAACTAGCCAAGTTTATAAAAGACAAAAGGACTGATGCCGGACTCACGCAGCTTGATTTAGCGGGGAAGGCCGGTGTAGGTTTGCGCTTTGTGCGCGACCTGGAACAAGGCAAGGAAACCCTTAGGCTGGATAAAGTAAACCAGGTCTTACAGCTGTTTGGCTTCCAACTCGGGCCTGTGGAAATCGTACGCGGCAGCATCACTGCGAATGCCGATGCTCAGGATTTGCCCGGGGCGACTGTGCTTCGTTAAAAGAACGTGGAATGAGAAAGGCAGAGATCAAAATGCATGACATCCGGGCAGGCTGGCTCACCGAAGATGAGCACGGGTATCATTTTGCCTATGCCCCAGACTACTTGACAATGGAAGGAGCAAGGCCAGTAAGTCTAACCTTGCCGTTGCGCGAAGCACCTTATCAAAGTGCTATACTCTTTCCCTTTTTTGACGGCCTTATCCCGGAAGGTTGGTTGCTGGATATTGCCCAACGAAACTGGAAGCTTGATCCTCGTGATCGCATGGGGCTGTTGTTGGCATGCTGTAAAGATTGCATTGGAGCTGCGAGTGTTCATCCGGTAAATGAAGAAGTCGTATGAGATGCCTGTATTGTAACCAACCGTTAGCAGGGGACGAATTCGATTTTCATACGTCATGCAACAAGAAATTTTTTGGTCAACCCACGCCACCCGAATTCCCTTATGGAATAGAGGAGATGGACGCACTCGCCACCGAGGTGATTAAAAGCAGGGTTAGCGTTACAGGCGTGCAACCTAAGTTCTCGCTGGATATAGCAACTTTTAAAAAAGATGAACCAAAACGTTTCACGATTGTGGGCCTGTGGGGTAGTTACATTGTAAAACCTCCGTCCAGGCTTTATCCACATACCCCTGAAGTAGAAGATTTAACGATGCACCTGGCATCGTTGGCGAAAATCGAGGTAGTGCCGCACAGCTTGATCCGGTTAAAGTCGGGCGAGTTGGCCTACATGACCAGGAGAATCGATCGCCAGAAGAAAGGAAAATTTCACCTGGAGGACATGTGCCAGTTAACCAATCGGCAAACCGAGCATAAATACAGAGGCTCCTACGAACAGATAGCGAAAGTGATTCTGGATTTTTCCAGGGTACCCGGCCTGGATGTCGTTAACTTCTATGAGCAGGTGTTGTTTTCTTTCCTTACCGGAAATGCAGACATGCATTTGAAAAATTTCTCCATGTTTCATCATCCCGAACGGGGCCCTTCCTTGTCACCTGCCTACGATATGCTCTCGACCGTGTTGGTTAATCCGGATGATAACGAAGATCTGGCGCTAACATTGAATGGCAAAAAGAATAAAATCGATCGCAGTGATTTCCAGGCGGCATTCTCCCGATCAAACCTAACCGAAACCCAGCAAAGGAATATTTTCAAAAAAATGGAACAATCCCGGCAGGCCTGGGAGGAATTTATTGAGATTAGTTTTTTGAGCGATTCGTATAAAGCGAAGTTGATCGGACTTATCAAAGAACGATTTGATCGGGTATCATGAATTTACGTGTAAGTCGCCTTGCGTGAAAAGTGTAGTCTGCGCGCTAGCGCCTTTGGATATCATCCTGGCCCTGGCCAACTAAAAAAGTGGTAAACACCGTTGTAAGAATATGGGAAAAAGTAACATCTTACCCTGCACAATGGTAAACGGCTATGAATACAGACGATTTGTTACGAATGGGAAGCGAGGCACTAAAGAAAGCGGCCTTAAATGAAGAAGCGAAGAAATTTGTTCTGCAAAATGAAGTCGTATTTAAGACACTGAAAAAGACGGCTGACCGGTACATCGGAGGCGAAACGCTGGATGAAGCCACGCGATCCATCCGGCAATTGAACAGCAATGGTTACATCGTAACCACCGATTTCATGGGCGAGAGTATCCGGCAGGAGCAAGACGCCAACCTGGCCACGGAAGAGTTTCTTGCACTGGCCCAGCGAATCCAGCATGAACGGCTGAATTCGTCCATCTCACTGGATCTGTCGCACATCGGGTTGCTCATCTCCACCGATTTAGCCAGGCACAACTTAAAAACCATTTGCACCGCAGCTGCCAAAGCAAATCAGGAGGTGATCATCAGTATGGAAGGAACCGACCGTACGGATCAAATTCTTGACGTATACAAAGACACACTCAAAACGCACGCGAATGTTGGGATAACCATTCAAGCGTACCTCCACCGCACAAAAGACGACTTTAAAGAAGTAGCGCCATTGAGCGGAAGCATCCGGTTGGTAAAAGGCGCGTACGATACCTCGCCAGGTGTGTCGATGCCACGGGGAAATGAGTTGGATGAGGTGTACCTGCAATATGCGGAACAACTGCTATCGGCTAATCACCCGTGCGCCATCGCCTCGCACGATGAAAAAATCCATCGCGAAGCAAAAAAACTGGTCGATCGATATCAACCCACCGATTACGTGTTCGAGCGATTGCTGGGTATCGGCAACGAAACGTTTGAGGTCTATAAGCATGACGGATACAAATGCAGAATCTATGTCGTGTACGGCAAAGAGTGGTATTTGTATTTGTGTAACCGATGGGCGGAGTATCCGCTACATGTATTCCGTGGCCTGGCGGATCTTGTGGGCTAGAGACAGGGTGAGAATCACTCCACCTCCCGTATCTCAAAATCGCTGCCGCGGCCAAAGCGGATCAGCCCGCTCATGCGGTAGCGTTATTGAATAATCAGACGGATAGACTACCTCACCGAAAGACAAAGTTGTTCATACCTGAATATGCACACATTGCCAACAATCACCTCGTAAGCCATAGCCGGGAACGCTCTTTTTAACGGATTTATCGCATATCGTGATATGCGATAGTGCTTTATAACATTTTGATATTCATGATATAATGTATTATTATTGCATATCGCGATATGCAATAATGAGAAACAAGAGCGCAATACCCGCCATAAAGCCACAGGACGTGGTAGTTCTCCTCAAGTTAATTGTAGAAGAGGGCAAACCTTGGACACAGATATCCATTGCCAAAGCATTATTAATGAGCCAGTCGGAGGTGAGTGAGTCGTTGGCCCGATCTACCTATGCTCGCCTTCTTTATGAAAACGGCAGAAAGGTGGCCCGGCAACCGTTTATTGATCTGTTGCAGTATGGCATTGGGTTGGTATTTCCACAGCAACCCGGCAGCGTTGTGCGGGGCATACCCACTGCACATAGTGCACCTCCGCTTAATGATTTGATACAAAGTGATGAGTACTATGTTTGGCCGTATGCTAAAGGCCATGTAAGGGGCCATGCCATTCAACCCTTATATCGTTCTGTTCTTCCTATAATAGAACAGGATGTTGCGTTGTATGAAATGCTTGCTGTAGTGGATGCGCTACGCGTGGGTAAGGCAAGGGAGAAAAACATGGCTGTGGATTTCCTCAGAAAGAAACTGTTGTGAAAAACCAGATCATCAACCGCAAGGCCACCATTAAAGTAGCTAAAGCGCTGGGAGAGCTAAATAGCGAAGTGGTATTTGTGGGCGGTGCTATGGTAAGCATGTATATTGATGACCCGGCTGCGGAAGATATTCGGCCAACGAAAGATCTGGATTTGACTTTTCAAATTACTACAGCCGGTAAGCTGGAGGCCCTTCGCCAGAAACTCGTGCAAAAAGGCTTCAGTCAAACCCATAACGACAAGGTGATTTGTCGGTTTCGGTTTGATGACTTGTTAATTGATGTGATGTCAACGCAAGCCGTGGGTTGGGCGCCCAGCAACCGATGGTTTATGCCGGGTTTCGAAAAAGCATATTCACTTAAACTGGATGATGTTACGATTAAACTCATGCCGCTGCCTTTTTTTCTGGCTTCTAAAATGGACGCCTTTTTCGATCGGGGCATGAAGGATCTATATGCCAGTCATGATTTTGAAGATATTATTTACATCTTCAATTACACGAACACCCTGGTTGATCAAATACAACAAACGGGTGGCGAGGTAGCTGGTTATCTAAAAGAGTGTGCGGAACGTATGATGCAGGATGAAATCCGGTCGGTAATTCCCGGCCATCTGTTTTATGAAACGGCCGTTGAGCGTTTTGAAATTATTATAGAAAAAATGAAAGCCATAGCCGGTGGGATTTAATGAACTCAGAAGCGTAGCGCATGATTATATCGGCATCGCCTTGTTTTTCCTTTACCTCGGCCAGCAGTCGCGCTACGGCAAAAGCAGGCCACGCGGTAAAGCGGCTTTACTACCGTCAGCCCAGTTCCGCGCGAGTGGTTGTGAGGGATTTTCCGACCACAATCGGAACGGGCATGACAATAATTTTTTTAACGCATCTCTAAAAACCTCCGTTGAGATGAAATGTCATTCCGGTCCCGCATTTGCGGGATGCCGGAATCCTATTCTGAACACACCGAAGCAGATACCGGAACTAGTCCGGTATGACATGTCGAGGTTTTTAGAGATGCCCTGAATGGTGTTCAAATTTACGAGGGAAGGAACCCCTTCTAAACTAGTCCACCTCCCGTATCTCAAAATCGCTGCCGCGGCCAAAGCGAATCAGCTCGCTCATGCGGTAGCGCTCCAGCGTGTGGAGGTCTTTCAGTTCAAAATCACCGACCAGGATTTTTAGAATCTCAAACTCGTAGCGCTCGCCATAGTTGATCAGTCGATACTTCTTGCCCACCCGCAGCACATCAAACGCCAACCCCGCCATATCAGACCAAATCTTCTTCGCGCTCCAGCATGAGAATGCTGGCCTGCGGCACAATGAAGTATTTTTCGCCTTCGTACATCACCTCAATGGCGCCCTTCTGCAAAAAAATAGCCAGGTCGCCTTCCTGCGCCTGCAGCGGCAGGTACTTCACCTGCTCCTCCTTGCCTTTCCAGATTTCGTCTTCATCGGCCGGCATGGGCAGCGGGTAGCCGGGACCTACTTTAATCACGTAGCCACGCTGAATTTTTTCCTTCTCCTGAACTCCGGGCGGCAGGTACAGGCCGCTTTCCGTGCGCTCCGATTCCTTCACCGGGCGGATGAGCACACGGTCGCCCACCACAATCAGCTTTTTCAGTTTATTGTCGGCTGTCACTTTCATGGTCATGCGGTTTTAACCCTGAAACAAATCGGTTTGTTCTTCCGATCGCCCCAATAATTTGGCGTCTATGGATTTGGAGGCCTTGGCCCCCAGCTTTTTCAAATCTTCCACTCGCTTTACAATATTGCCGGTGCCGGTAACCAGCTTTTTCATCGATTCTTCATACAATGACTTGGTTGAATCCATCTGGTGGCCAATCTTTTTCAAATCGTCAGAGAGGCTTACAAATTTATCGTACAAGTCACCGGCTTTGTTTGCAATTTCGATCGCGTTCCGATTTTGGTTTTCCTGACGCCAGGTGTGCTTAATCAATTGCAGCGAAGGAATGAGCAAAGTGGGGCTTACAAAGACAATGCGTTTTTCCAGCGCTTCTTCATACAAACTCTTCTCGCTTTGAATGGCCACGATGTAGGCCGGTTCAATGGGAATGAACATGATGATGAAGTCGAGCCCGTTGTCGCTGATGTTGGCCTGGTAATTTTTATCGGCCAGGCCTTTCATGTGCTGGCGGATGGAGGCCAGGTGGGCTTTGAGCGCAACGGTTTTTTCTGCGTCCGTCTCGGCATTCACAAAATTGTTGTAGGCCGTTAAGCTCACTTTGGAGTCGATGATCACGTGCTTCTTTTCCGGCAGGCGGATGATGACATCGGGCCGCAGGCGGCCTTCGGCTGTGGTGAACGATTCTTGCACCGTGTACTCGCGGTCGCGCTCGAGGCCGGATTTTTCCAAAATGCTTTCGAGTATGAATTCACCCCACGCGCCCTGCGCCTGGCTGTCGCCCTTCAGCGCGCGCGTCAGGTTTTCGGCTTCGCGTGTCATTTCCACGTTTAGCTTTTGGATGTGTTGCAGTTGCTCGCGCAACGCAGCATTTTCCTTTATAGCATCTTTGTGGGTGCTATCTACTTTTTTCTCAAAGTCGGTGATCTTTTCACCCAGGGGTTTTAGCAATTCAGAGATGTTGGATTTGTTCTGGTCTGTAAACCGCTTGCTCTTATCTTCGAAAATATCGTTCGCCAGATTTTTGAACTGCGCGGCAAATTTTTCCTGTAACTCGGTCAGTTCGTTTTTGCGTTCGGCCAGACGCTCCTCCAGGTTGCGGTAGTCGGCCTCGGTGGAGGCCAGGCTGTTGGTGAGTTCCAGCACCTGGTTTCGGGCTTTTTCCAGGTCGGCTTTGAGTTCCTGCAGTTGGGTGGCGAGGTTGCGGTTTCTCTCCTGCTCGGCCAGGTAAGCTGCCGTTTGGTTTTGCGTTTCGGCCAGGCTGCGCGCCCGCGCAATGAACCAGCCGAGCACAACCCCAACGGCTGCACCTGCCAATGCGATAACTACTTCCATTGCGGGCAAAGATAACGGATAACGGGCATGGTGCGGTTATGCCCCGTATTGATCCAGAATATGCTGGCTGATGATTTTGTAAAGCGCGGCCAGTTCGGGGTCGTCTTTTAAAAAGGCCATGTGGCGGTCGAGCGTTTCGAGGTCGCCCCTGCGGGCCGGGCCGGTTTGCGCCTTGTTGGGGGCAAGGCTCTGGAGTTTGTCAAAGGTCTCCCGCAGGAGCGGGGCCAGCAGGTCTTTCGGCAGTTGCCGCTGTTGCAAAATCTGGTGGCTGATGGCGAGCATGTGGTTGGTGAAGTTGGACGCAAACACGGCCGCTACGTGCAGGGCCAGCCGCTCTTCCGGAAAAATGCGTTGCACGCGGTGGCTGATGGAGCGGGCTACGTCTGTCAGGATATCCAGCGTTTCCTCCTGCAGGGTTTCAATGAGGATGGGCGTGGTGCGCAACTCCACTTTCTTGGTTTTGGTGAACGTTTGCAGCGGATAAAAAACGGCTGTGTGGGCGGCTGCAGCAAATTGCAACACGTCCAGTGGCCGGCTGCCGGAGGTATGAACGAGAATGGCCTCGTCCGGCAAGATCACTTCGCGGGCTACTTCGGCCAGCGCATCGTCACTCACGGCCACTATGAACAGGCGCGAGGGGCTGGTGGAGAAATCGAGCGTGGCCTTTACTTCGGCCTGGTAGAGGCGGTTGGTGAGCGCTTCGGCATGTTGGGCATGGCGGCTGAACACTTCCTTTACCACATGCCCGGCATTGTCAAGGGCGGGGGCGAGGTGCCAGGCTACGTTGCCGGATCCAATGAAGCTGACATTCATATCTTCGGAACCTGATTTGATCTCAACACGGCTGGAAAGATACGGATATCATGACGGTTCGGGCTACGCCTGGTGTGTTGGTCTCCCGGGTGCTGTTGGAGTCGATTGTCTTGTTCAGTTCTTACAGATTCACCCACTTTAACCTTAGGCTGTTCATGACTACACTCACCGAACTGAGGGCCATCGCAGCTCCGGCAATCATCGGGTCGAGCAAAAAGCCATTGATGGGATACAACACACCGGCCGCCAGCGGAATGCCGATGATGTTATACACAAACGCCCAAAAAAGATTTTGACGTATACCCTGTACGATGCGCGTAGAAAGTTTCAGTGCTTTCGGAATGGCGTTGAGATCCGATGTGATGAGCGTCATCCGGGCTACATCCATGGCAATGTCCGAGCCGTGGCCCATCGCCATGCTGATATCAGCTTGTGCGAGGGCCTGCGAATCGTTAATACCATCACCCACCATGGCCACCACTTTACCACTGTCTTGAATTTTTTTGACGAAGTCGGCTTTATCGGATGGCGAAGCCCCGGCCTGTAGGGAAGATAAGCCGGTTTGTGCGGCAACAGCTTCTGCAGTGGCGCGATTGTCGCCCGTAACCAGGTGTACTTCAATGCCGCGTTGTTGCAACGTGTGTATGGCTGCCCGCGAGGTTTCTTTGATGCGGTCGGCAATGGCCACCACGGCCAACACCTCGTTGCGGGTGGCAAAATAGATTACCGTTTTAGCGGCCTGCTGCCAGCGCTCCGCTATTGCAGTTATGTCCGGGCCGATGCTGACTTTGTTTTCTGTCAGTAATGGTGCATTGCCGGCAAAATAGGCTTGATCGCCCAGGCGGCCGGCCACACCCTTACCCGTCAGGCTTTCAAAATGGTCGAGTGTCTGCCACTGAGCACCGTTCCGCTTCAAATGGTCGGCAATTGCTCCGGCCAGCGGGTGCTCGGATTGCATTTCCAGCGACAGAAGTATGTTCGCGCACGATGCCGGTGTACCGGGCGTCCAGTAGATGTCCGTCACCACGGGTTTACCTTCGGTGATGGTTCCCGTTTTATCGAGTACGATGGCATTTACCTTTCGTGCGAGTTCCAGGCTTTCCGCATCTTTGATCAAAATGTTGTTTTCCGCTCCGCGGCCCATACCTACGATGATGGCCGTAGGTGTGGCCAGCCCCAACGCACACGGACAGGCGATGACCAGCACCGTGACCGAGGTGAGCAAGGCGTGGGTAAAGGCTTGCTCGCCCCCAATGGTCATCCACACGACAAATGTTGCCAACGCGATGAGCATCACCGCGGGAACAAAAATTCCTGCCACTACATCCACATGGTTTTGAATCGGAGCCTTGCTGCCCTGAGCCTCTTGTACCCTTCGGATGATCTGCGCCAGCAGCGTGTCGCGACCAACCTTTTGGGCCTTAAACCGAAAGCTTCCTTTTTGATTGATGGTACCGGCAACCACACGATCACCCGTTTTTTTCGGCACCGCTATCGGCTCTCCGCTGATCATGCTTTCGTCTACATACGAAGAGCCGCTGAGTACTTCGCCATCTACCGCAATTTTTTCACCCGGCCGCACGATGACAATATGCCCTACTTGAACTTCGCGCACGGGTATGTCGTGTTCGGCATCAGTGATCACCACGCGCACCGTTTTGGGTTGAAGGCCCATGAGTTTGCGGATAGCGGATCCGGTGGTGGACTTCGCCCGATCCTCAAGCCACTTGCCCAGCGAAACAAAAACGATGATGGCCGCTGCTGACTCGAAATAGACGTGCGCGCGCAGCCCGCGGCTGTGCCAGAATTCCGGAAACAACGTGTTGAACGAACTGAAAATGAAAGCAATGCCGGTGGACAGTGCCACGAGCGTATCCATGTTCGCTCGCATATGCCGCGCTTGGCGCCAGGCGTTCGCGAAGAAATGCCGGCCAAAGAAGAGGACAACCGGGGCCGTAAGGAGCATGGAAACGTAGTGACCATACGGCATATCCATGAAAAACATCCCGATGATGACAACGGGCAATGCCAGCACGGCCGACCAAATGGTGCGCTGTTGCAGATTTTGGAATTGACGTTGCTGCATTTCTTCTTTAATGCGACTTGGATCTTCGGTGTCGACCACCAGGTCGTAACCGATGGAGCGCACGGCTGTTCGCAGGGCAGTTGGCGCCACCAGGCTTGGGTCGTAGTCGACCAGTGCTGTTTGGTTGGCGTAGTTCACGGTGGCGTTGGCCACACCGGCCGTGGCCTTGAGCATGGACTCCACGCTGGCCGCACAGGCTGCGCAGGACATCTCAAGTACGGGAAACGTTTGGCGTGTGAGGTTGCTCATGGCGACAATTGCAACAACCAAAATTCGGGGAAATTAGTTTGCGGTGAAAGGTGAACGGGAGGAGATGATCTGACATGATCCTTTTTTGTACCGCTTCGCCTGTGAAATTTCGTTTCCGGCAGGATTACCTACGGTGATCCCTTTTTGGGGAGCTTAAAGCAACCCAAGTCGCTTCGCTTCTTCTGTTGTTGGCGGTTACTCGCTGAAACTGCGTTTCGCTCGTTCCGCCACCAAAAAAAATCCCGCTGCCGCGGGATTCTTGGTTTGCTTTGCAGAGGAGGAGGGATTCGAACCCCCGATCCCCGTGAAGGGATGCCGGTTTTCAAGACCGGTGCAATCAACCGCTCTGCCACTCCTCTGTGTTCAAATGATACCCTTTTCTTTCAGGTACCGGTATCCTTCAATTGACTTGAAGAATAACTCTCGTTTTAGAGCCTCAGACTTTGAATCGAAAGGCTCGCTATAAACAACTTTCCATGGTCTTCTAGGTTGGGTATACCTAACCTTTCCTAGATTATGCATTTTTTGCCTATTATCGAGATCTTTTGTATGACCGTAATAATAAGTGCCCACCTTCTCACTTTGTAAAATGTATGCATAAAACATTTTACAAATTTAATTCGAACCTCGGATCCCCGTGAAGGGATGCCGGTTTTTCCCGCAGGGATCCCGTTGGGGCAAGACCGGTGCAATGCCAAAGGCATCCCTTCGGGATCAACCGCTCTGCCACTCCTCTATTGTCGGCCGTAGCCTTGGCGAAGGCCGATTTTTCTCGGGTTGTCCAAAAATTTAGGACTGCAAAACTAATGGGATTTTCTGTTTTACAAAAAGCTACCGCAAAGCCTTCTCTTTCCGGCTGTTTTTTTTCCCGGCATCAATAGCTTGCAATTTTCGGCCGTAGTGCAGGCTGGCGTTGATTTCATAACCAAAAAGAAGTACGATGGTAAGCAGTTGAATCCAGATCATGAGCGCCAGCAAAGCCCCGATAGACCCATACACCTTATTATAACTGCCAAAGTTGGTGACGTAAAATGAAAATCCGTACGATACACCCAGGCAGGCCAGCGTGGCGATGAACGAACCCACGGAAAAGAACGACCAATTATAATGGACAGCAGGCCCGAAGTAGTAAATGCAGGATATGGCCAGGAAAAACATGAGAAAGATGATAAGGAACCGGATGACGAACAGCACGTGTATGGTGTAACTGTCCATACCCCACTCGGTAACCAAATCCACGTTGGCCGTTATGTATTCGAGCAACAGTTGGCCCACGATCAGCAACGTGGCAGCACTGATCAGTGCCAGGGCGAGCATGGCCGTGAGGCTGAGGGCGGTAAACTGCATCCGCCAGAAACTCCTGCGCTCCACGGTGCGGTAGCAGGCATTGAAGGCCCGCATGAGGGCCATCATGCCGTTGGTGGCCAGGTACACGGCAAACAAAAAACCAAAGGTGAGCAGCCCACCCCGCTGGTTGTTCACAATGTCCATAATGGTGTCGGCCGCCACGCTGCTCATCGAGGGCGGCATCACCTGGCTGAGAAAGTTGAGCACACTCTGGTGGCTGATGGCCGGCAACAACGTGGAGATGTACGGAATCAGCGTGAAGAGAAAAATGATGGCCGGAAAGATGGCCAAAATGAAATTGAACGACACACTGTTGGCGCGGTCGAGAATTTCGTCTTCGTTGATGTTGTGAGCAAAGATTTTCAGAAACCGGTAGAGCGACAGGTTTTCGTACTTCCGGAAGCGAATCTTCTTTAACCAGCCGCGGCCGCTGCTGGCGGATGGAATTTGCAGAATTCGCTTTCGGACGATGTAACGCATAGCCTTATCCGAAATAGGGTTTCAGCGTATCGTCAAACACTTTGGGAGGTCGGCAGGGGCGCCCGGTTTTCTTATCGACAAAGGCGAGCAGGGTTTCCCCTTTGTTGATCAGCTTACCGGCTGCATTGGTGATCTCATACTCAAATCGAATGCGCACACTGGGTTTTTCCCGGATGGTGACGCGCACGGTGAGTTCATCATCGTACAACCCGGCTGCGAGAAAATAGGAATGGTTTTCCAGCACGGGCATCATCACGCCCATGTCTTCCAGTTCTTTGTAGGTGAGCCCGAGTTGGCGCAAGGCCTCCACCCGCCCCACTTCGTAGTACATGGCATAGTTGCCGTAGTACACGTACCCCATTTGGTCGGTTTCACCATATCGTACGCGCACCCGTGTTTCGGCTACATACATAATCACTTCGCCTGGCGGGCTTTACGTTGTTCGATGGTTAACGCGCGCTGGTAGGCGGCCGCATTCCGGTTGTGCTCGTTCAGCGTTTTCGCAAAATTGTGGTAGCCGCTGAAGTCTTCTTTCGAGCACATATAGATATAATCGTGTTGCTCATAATTAAGCACGGCATCGATCATCGGGATGCCGGGCATGTTAATGGGCCCGGGCGGCAAGCCGGCATTTTTGTAGGTGTTGTAAGGCGAGTCTACTTCTTTGTGTTTGTCCAGCACACGCTTGATGGAAAAATCACCTACGGCAAACACCAGCGTGGGGTCGGCCTGCAGGGGCATGTTTTTTTTCAGTCGGTTGATGTACAAACCGGCAATGCGCGGTGCTTCGTCTTCGCGGTGGTTTTCCGCCTGCACGATGGAGGCCAACGTGGAAACTTCAATGGGTGTCAGCCCTAGTGCTTTGGCTTTGGCTAACCGGCTTTCGTTCCAGAATTTCTTGTATTCCTCATACAACCGCGCAACCAGTTCGTCCGGTACAATATTGAAGTACACTTCGTAGGTATTGGGGATGAACATGGCCATGATGGTTTCCTGAGTGAAGCCCTCCGGGTTGTTGGCGATGAAACGGTCGAGGGACTCGTCAAATTCTTCCGGGTGAACACCCACGTTGCGCGTGATCTTCTCGCTGAGTTCCATGTACTTGCGTGCGTTGGTGAAGGTAACGCGCACAGGCTCCTGACGGGCGGCCATCAACACGGCCAGTGCCTGCAGGTTGGTCATGTTTCGCCTCAGCACAAACCGGCCGGGGTTGATCTTGCGATCGTAGCCTTTCAGCCGGGCCAAAAAACTGAACGATACCATGTCGTTCACAAATCCGTTTTTCCCTAAATCCTCCTGCAGTTTGCGAAAGGTTGTGCCGGGGGTGATGATGACTTGCCGGTCGTCCTTGTCCACCAGGATGTTCGGTGTATAGCAAATCTGATACCCGTAGAAAACAAACGTGATCAGCAGCGTGGAGGCAATCAGGTAAATGGCCAGTTTGGTCTTACTTACTTCCTGCATAAAAAAATCATCCTTCAAAAATACAAAAAGTAAGGTGCTTACCTTTGCTCCATGGCGGCCGAGTTGCTCAAGATTCACCCGGTTAATCCCGAGCCCCGGAAAATTTCGCGTACAGCCGAAGTATTGGCTGCCGGGGGGATTTTGGTATACCCCACCGATACCGTGTACGGCATCGGATGCGATTTGCACAACAGGCGTGCCGTGGAGCGGCTCTGCCGCATTTTGGACATTAAACCCCACAAACTCGACCTGAGTTTTATCTGTTCGGATCTCAGCAACATTGCTCTATATGTGAAGCGAATCGATACGCCCGTTTTCAAGATTTTGAAAAAGGCGCTGCCGGGGCCGTACACGTTTATTTTTGAATCGAGCAGCGAAGTGCCCAAAATTCTGGACATCAATAAAAAGACGGTGGGCATCCGCATTCCGGATCATCCGATTCCGCGGGCGATCGTTCATTCGTTACAGCGGCCGCTCATCACGAGCTCGGTCAAAGACGATGACCATATCAAACAGTACACCACTGACCCCGAAGAAATGTATGAAGATTTCAAACACGTGGTGGATATGGTAATTGATGGCGGCCCCGGTGGCCATGTGCCGTCCACGGTAGTGGACTTTACCTCCGGTGAAGGTTTGGTGACGCGCCAGGGATTGGGCGATTACAGTTTGTTGGCATGAAGCGTGTTTGCATTGAGGCGCATTACCTGCCGTCACTCGAATTTTTTTGTGCCATTCGGGATTTTGATGTCCTCCGCCTCGAAGTCAGCGAGCATTTTGTGAAGCAGAGTTACCGCAGCCGGTGTAACGTACTCACGGCTCAGGGCGGGCAGATGCTGTCTATTCCGCTCACGGCCAAGCACGGCAAAGTGCCGTTGCGCGATGTGCAACTCGACTACAATCCGAAGTGGCAGACGAATCATTGGCGCACACTGGAATCGGCCTACCGCAAGGCACCGTACTTCGAACATTATGCACCGGATCTGGAGCCCTTGCTCAGGCAACGGCCGGTTTTTTTGGTTGATTTCCTGATTCCGCTGCTGTCATTCTGTCTGCATTCGCTGGGGTGGAATAAAAAACTGGAATTAACGTCTGTGTATGAAACCGGGCCGATGGATGATGTAGACCTGCGCAACCGCATTTTGGCTAAGAAATCGTTTGAGGGCCGGCCATTTTATCGACCTTACCCGTATTATCAGGTGTTTGGCAAATCATTTGTACCCAATCTCAGCGTTTTGGATTTACTTTTCTGTGCAGGGCCCGAGGCGAACGCAGTTTTAGCGCGATCGGCAATGCCGAAATGAACAAACGTCAGGGCGGCTGTGTTTGAAAGAAATAGAATGGAAGGCGGTCGTCCCTCGCATTGATAAATCTGACCGAAAACTTTACATTTACCGAGATTCTCCGTGATTATGGAAGCAAAATTTTCGAACCGTGTTAAGGAAGTTATTTCCCTCGCCCGGGAAGAGGCCCTTCGCCTCGGCCACGACTACATCGGCACCGAGCACCTGATCCTGGGAATGATCCGGGAAGGAGAAGGTGTGGCGGTAGCCGTCTTGAAAAAACTGGGCGTTTCGTTGGACCAGCTCCGCAACGAGATTGAAAAAGTGAGCAAGGGCACGGCAACCGGACAGGTGAAAAACCTGGCTCAGATTCCGCTCACGAAAGTATCGGAGAAAATTTTGAAAATTACCTACCTCGAGGCAAAAGTTTTTAAAGCGCAACTGATTGGCACCGAGCACGTGCTGCTGTCCATCTTGCGCGATCCCGATAATCTGGCTACGCAAATCCTCAACCGGTTTGACGTGGAATACCAAACCGTAAAAGAAATGCTCGAGTATCAACAAGATCAGCCCATGGCGGCTTCGGACACAGACGATCCGGATGAAGAGTCATCGAAAATTTTTGGCGGAGGTTCGGGGGGCAGCGGATCCAAAGAGAAAAAAGGAACCGAGAAGTCGCGCACACCGGTGCTCGATAACTTTGGCCGCGACCTGACCAAACTGGCTGAGGACAATAAACTCGACCCGATCGTAGGACGTGAAAAGGAAATTGAGCGCGTAGCGCAGATTTTGTCGCGCAGAAAGAAGAACAACCCGATTCTGATTGGCGAGCCCGGTGTGGGTAAAACCGCCATTGCCGAAGGGTTGGCGTTGCGCATTATCCAGAAGAAAGTATCACGCGTGTTGTTTGGCAAGCGCGTGGTTACGCTGGACCTGGCCTCGCTGGTGGCGGGTACCAAGTACCGCGGTCAGTTTGAAGAGCGCATGAAGGCGGTAATGAATGAACTGGAGAAGTCGCCCGATGTAATCTTGTTCATTGATGAACTCCACACCATTGTGGGTGCCGGTGGCGCGTCCGGTTCGCTGGATGCTTCCAACATGTTCAAGCCGGCTCTGGCGCGCGGAGAAATCCAATGCATTGGAGCTACCACACTGGATGAGTATCGCCAGTACATTGAAAAAGATGGCGCGCTGGCGCGCAGGTTTCAGATGGTGATGGTGGACTCCACATCACCCGAAGAGACCATTCAGATTCTGGAGAATATCAAAGAGAAATACGAAGATCACCACCACGTAACCTACACGAAAGAGGCGATCGAGGCCTGCGTGAAGTTATCGGATCGCTACATCAGCGACCGCTTCCTGCCCGATAAGGCCATTGACGTGCTGGATGAAGCGGGTGCCCGTGTTCACATCAACAACATCCACGTTCCGGAAGATATTGTTAAGCTGGAGGAGGCCATTGAGGACGTGAAGAAGGAAAAGAACCGCGTGGTGAAAAGCCAGAAATACGAAGAGGCGGCCCAGTTGCGCGACAAAGAGAAGAAGCTGATCGAGCAACTCGATTTAGCCAAAGCGCGTTGGGAAGAAAAAACACGCACGGAGAAATACACGGTGAACGAGGAAAACGTAGCTGATGTCATTGGCATGATGACCGGCATACCGGCCAACCGTATTGCGCAGAAGGAGAGTAACAAGTTGCTGGGTATGGGCGACCAACTCAGTGGCAAGGTGATTGGACAGGAAGAGGCGATCCGGAAACTGGTGAAGGCCATTCAGCGCACGCGGGTGGGCTTGAAAGATCCCAAGAAGCCGATTGGCTCGTTTATTTTCCTGGGCCCCACAGGCGTTGGAAAAACGGAGTTGGCCAAAGTGCTGGCTACCTACCTGTTCGATAAAGATGATGCCCTCGTTCGCATCGATATGAGCGAGTACATGGAGAAATTCTCCGTATCGCGGTTGGTGGGTGCGCCTCCCGGCTACGTGGGCTACGAGGAAGGCGGTCAGTTAACCGAAAAAGTAAGACGCAAGCCTTACAGTGTGGTGCTGCTCGATGAAATCGAAAAGGCCCACCCGGATGTATTCAACATTCTGCTCCAGGTATTGGATGACGGCATTCTGACCGATGGCCTCGGCCGCAGGGTGGACTTCCGCAATACCATCATCATCATGACCTCGAACATCGGGGTGCGTGACCTGAAGGATTTCGGAGCCGGTATTGGTTTTGCGAGCAAGGCCAAGCAGGAAAGTGCTGAGGAGGCGATGAAGTCAACTATTCAAAACGCGTTGAAGCGGGCTTTCAGCCCCGAATTTCTCAATCGCCTGGATGATGTGATTGTCTTCAATTCGTTGCAGCGCGAACACATCCACAAGATCATTGACATCACGCTGGGTAAACTGTTCAGCCGCATCACGGCTCTCGGGTATCACATTGAACTCACGGAAAAAGCGAAAGACTTCCTGGCCGAGAAAGGGTATGACCAGCAGTTTGGTGCCCGTCCGTTAAACCGCGCCATTCAGAAGTACCTGGAAGACCCGATCGCAGAGGAGATCCTGAAGGGCGAAGTGGAAGAAGGCGGAACATTGGTGGCCGAGTACCCGGGAACGGGCGATGTGCTCACCATGAGTGTGAAGAAGAAGAAAGCGCCCAAGGAAAAGAAGAACGAATCGTAACGATTGATTTTCTGAGAAATAAAAAAGGAGGCACGGGCCTCCTTTTCTTTTTTCCAGTGGTTGATGGAGGCTAGTATCCGCCTGAATACTTGCGGATGAACCATTCACTTCCGATCAGCACCACCACCAAAAAGAAGATCCATTTCAGATTGATCAGCGGTTTAAAACTGTCTTCGGCTCGTACGGTGGATTGGGCGGGCTGTTGGGTGAGTTCTTGCTGGAGCCGGGCAAGTTGATCGGCCGCAACAAAACGACCACCGGTTTGGCGGCTCAGTTCGCGCAACAACGAAAAGTCGGCAGTGAGGTTCAGCGACTCCGCTTGTTGTTCGCTCACTAAAAATTGTCCCCCCGCAGTCTCGCGTTGGCCATTGAGCAAAGTGGACGCGGTGAAGCGGTAAATGCCGGGCGGCAGGTTACCGAGGCGGAAACGGGTGTTGCCCGGGCTGGTGACGTACTGATAGGAGGTGCGCTGCTCGTTTTCGTTCTGCACCACCAGGTCGATGGTCTGACCGTAGATGGGTTCAAAGAGATCGTTGAACACCTGGCTTTCGATCTGCACGGGTGCAGCACCGGAAAACTCCGGTTGTACAGCAAAGCTTCTGAACTTCCGCTTTTCCTCGCGTGTGCTCAGGTATTGAATCAATTTCGAAAACAGTTCGTCAAATCCCGCGGTGGATTCGCGATCGGCAAATTCGCCCAACCGCCAGCGCCAGAAATTTTCGGCCAGCAGCACCCCGGATTTTCCGGATGCCGTTTCAGCTGTGAGCAACAGGGGCCGGTCCGTGGCCACCGAGCCGATGCGTTGCAACAAGATGACTTCGGCCGTTGGCGGAAAGTTGAAACGCCCAAACGGAACTGTGGCCGGAGGATATTGAGCGAAGATACCATTCAGATTTTCGCTAAAAGTAAATTTGACAAAGCCCCCATTCACCAACGGGGTGGCCTCGTCACGCTGGCCGGTGGGTTCAAAGGCCAAACCAATGGGAAGGGACGAAAGCTGGCGCAGATTACTGCGGGCAGTAATGATGTATAGCGTTGCGCCAGGCTTTAATTGCTCCAGGGTGCTGAGGGGCCACTTGCCTCCGCTTTCCAGTGCACCGTGTACAATCAAAAGATCAGCAAAGCCGGGTTTGAGCACGTCTGGGTTGGGTTTGCTTACTCCGGGAATATGCACGTACCATTCATAATTGGCGTTTTTCTCCAGCACGGATGCCAGCGCTTTGATATCGGGGTGAGGCGCGTTGGCGACCAGGAGTATTTTTTTCCGGCCCTCCACCACATCAATAAATACGTTTGCCCGGTTGTTGTCGGTTGTCATTTCATCCCGGAGCGGCAAGACCTGAAACTCGTAGCGCTGCAGGCCTTTGTCCGTTGCCGTTAGTCTGAAATCAAAGGTGAGCAAACCCGCCTGGCTGCGTTGCGTCTGTTCGCTGAGTACGCGGTTTCCCTGGCGCACCCGCACCGTAACGGGTTGATCGGGAAGGGACTTGATGGCCACTTCGGCCCGCAGGGGAAATTCATTACCCTGGTAGGTAATCTTATTGTAGATCACCTGCTTCAGCACCAAATCTTTTCGCTCGGTGGTATCGCCCAAGCCCACGGCATGCACGGGCACCGGTATTTGTTGGTAGAGGGGCGAGGTGCCGGAGTTATAAATGCCATCGGAAACCAGCACCAGCGAACTCATTTTTTTTCCCTCCATATCGGCCAGCGTGCTGCGGATGGCCCCCGCCAGGTCAGAGGTGGGATGATCGAATTGGCCGACCGGCATACCGGTGAGTGATCGCATGACCACTTCGTAACCGTTTTCGTCCAGTTGCGCCTGCATCGCCTGCAGTTGGTTTAGCATGGCCTGCCGTTTGATGCTGTCGGTGGTTTCGCGAACGGAGGCAGAATGATCGACTACAATGGCGACTACCGGTTTTTCATACGTAACGTCAGTCAACCGCAACACAAGGCCCACCAGCAACAGGAAGAGCAGCGTGGCACCCGTGGCCCGGAGAGTAAACAGAATTCGGTTGGTGGTTGCCGACCAGCCCGCACGTTTTTGATAGAGCAGCCACGCGTAACCCAGGCCAGCGGCAATGGCGGGAAACAACCAAAGGGGCGAGTGATCGAACAGCAGTCGGGTCATGTCAACAAATCAGTAACCGTACTTTTCTTTCCACAAGGTGCGCAGAAACTGGCGCATTTCGTCTTCGCGCGGATTTTTACCTGGCTGGTAAAACGTTTGCCCGGCAATTTTCTCCGGCAGAAATTCCATGTGGGCAAAGTTTCCTTCAAAGCTGTGGGCGTACTGATAGTTTTTTCCATACCCCAGGTCTTTCATCAGCCGGGTGGGGGAGTTTCGTATCGATAACGGCACGGGCAGATCACCGGTTTCCTGAACGGTGCGCAAGGCACCTTCGATTGCTTCGTAGCTCGCGTTGCTCTTGGCCGAGCAAGCCAGGTAGGTGGCGCACTGCGCCAGGATGATGCGCGCCTCGGGATGGCCGATCAGGTTCACCGCCTGAAACGCGCTGGTGGCCAGGACAAGCGCTGTGGGATTGGCATTGCCGATGTCTTCCGAAGCCAGAATCACCATCCGCCTGGCAATAAACTTAACGTCTTCGCCTCCTTCTATCATACGCGCGAGGTAGTATGCCGCGGCATTGGGGTCGCTGCCGCGAATGGATTTGATAAACGCGGAGATGATGTCGTAATGTTGCTCACCACTTTTATCGTACAGGGCGATGTGTTTTTGTGCCACCTCCATCACCAGGGCATCTGTAACGGTGATGGTGCCCGGTATAGAGTCACAAATGAGTTCCACCAGGTTGAGCACCTTGCGGGCATCACCACCCGAGATGTTGATCAGGGCAGCGGATTCGGCAATGGTGACCTGCCGGGATTTGAGCTTCGAATCCTTTTTCAGGGTTTGGTTGATCAGGTGCAGCAAGTCGGACTCCGTCAGGGGTTTTAACACATACACCTGGCAACGCGAGAGCAGAGCGGAGTTAACTTCAAACGAAGGATTTTCGGTGGTGGCACCAATCAGGGTGATGACCCCTTTTTCCACCACCCCCAGCAGGGCATCCTGCTGTGATTTGTTAAAGCGATGAATTTCATCGATAAACAAGATCGCCCGGTTGCTGTGTTTGGCTTTATCGATTACTTCGCGCACGTCTTTCACCCCGGCACTCACGGCACTTAACACATGAAATGGCCGCTTTACTTCATTGGCAATGATGTTGGCGATCGTGGTTTTGCCTACCCCGGGCGGACCCCAGAGAATCATGGAGGGCACATTGCCGGTTTGAATCGCTTTGCGGATAATGCCACTGTCGCCAACAAGATGTTGCTGCCCCACGAGGTCCTCGAGGCGTGAGGGCCTCATCCGTTCGGCTAAAGGCTGGGCATTTTCCAACATGCTAAATCATCAACAGGATCCAGAAGAAGCTAATCCCAAAAGCAATAATGATGCAGATGAGGAATAAAAAGTAAAGTACTAGAAACTTGGCGATTGTCTTTACCCAACCTTGAGCGTACATGCGCTTCATGGCAAAAACCAAATAGAAGAGGATCCAAAATCCAATCGCTACGCTAAGCCAGGAGAGCCAGGGCACCAGGCCCAGGAGTAACTGAACCGAACCGGCAAAGTACACGAAGTTATAGTAGTAGATGGAAAACACCAGGTGCTCACTGTAATAAAATCCTCTGCGCATATATAGGAGTTTGAGCAGCAGGGCAAACACGGGCAGCAGAAAAAAGATAACCTTGGAGCTGTTTTCCAGGAGCGGTTTTCCGATGGCCTCACCCATGTTCTCCTGATTTCTTCGAAAGCGTTGGTTTAGTTCAATACCCCGGATTTCCATTTTTCGGCTAAACCAACCATCGCGTTCGGCTTCCGGCAGCGCCAGCTGAGCGGAGTCGTATTCTTCTACCGAGTTATACTCTGATCGGCTGATGCTGAAACCCGGGCCGCGGTCTACCTTGCGAGGTGTCGCCAGATCCAGTGAGTCCATCGTCCTTTGCGTCATCACCCATTCGTCCGGGTTGTCCGGGTTGCGGGGCAGCCGGTCGAGCAGCGAATCGACACGGGGATTGCCGAAGTCGTTTTTCAATTGCTCGATGTCAGACCGATCTAATTCAATGACCTCATCCGGTTCATCATTCACAATAGTGAAAAACAGGAAGAAGAAGACAAAACTGATGAACACGTACATCCGGGCCGGGTGGTAGTAGCTTTCGCGCTTTCCTTCATTGTATTCCTTGGCCAGGAAACCAGGCTTGGTGATCAGGTACTTGGTCGTGCGAAAGAATTTACCTTCATAACTCCAGAACGAAGAGATAAAATTGTCGAACAACTCGCGCAGTGTTTGCCGCCTGGGCAGATCTTTTTGACCGCAATGGGAACAAAAGACATCGGTGAGCGGGGTGCCGCAGTTCAGGCAGTTCTCGTTATGGCGTTTAGGCGCAGTATTTTGTTCGGCCTCAATGAGTGCTTCGGCCTCGGGCATCGATTTTTCCAGTTCGTCCATCAGAAAGAGAGTTTCGTGATTCTCTCTTGTGCGCGGGTGAGCATGGCATCCGTGAAATCAATGTGCGTGACTATGCGTATTTGTGTAGGGCCAAATGCTAATGCTTTAACCTGATGGCTTTCCAGGGCAGCGAGGAACTGTTGCGGTGTTACCGAAGGGATGAGTTCAAAAATGATGATGTTGGTATCCACCGGCATGATGGATTTTACCCACCGCTGTGCGGCAAGGGTTTGGGCCAGTTGTTGAGCCCGGTGGTGATCTTCCCGCAAACGCGCCACATGGTGATCCACTGCATAAATACCGGCAGCGGCCAAATAGCCGGCCTGGCGCATTGCTCCTCCAAACACTTTGCGCATGCGCCTGGCTTTTGGCTCCAGTTCTTTTTTGCAAACCAGCACCGAGCCCACCGGTGCACCGAGCCCCTTCGACAGGCAAATGGAAACTGTATCAAAATACTGTCCGATGGCGGAAGGTGAATCTCCTGTCTCGGCCAGGGCATTAAAAAGTCGCGCGCCATCGAGGTGCATGCCCAGCCCATGCGCGCGGGCCGTTTCGCTAATGGATTTTATCTGCGCCAGGGTATAGTAGCTGCCGGCTTCACGCACCACGGTATTTTCGAGCGCAACCACCGAGGTTCGGGGATAATGTTGATCGTTGCTGTTGAGGTTGGCCGCCACATCAGCCGGGCTCAACCGGCCCCGGTCACCCTCTATCAGCCGCACACTTACCTGGCTGTTGCCGGCCAGGCCGCCCCCTTCATACTTATAAATATGGGCGCCTTTGTAGCAAATGACTTCATCGTAGGGTTGCGTGAGAATGTTGATTCCGATCTGATTGGTCATGGTGCCACTCGGGCAATACACCGCGGCCTCCATGCCCAGCAGCGCTGCGCATTTTTCTTCCAGTTTTTTCACGGTGGGGTCCTCGCCAAAAACATCATCCCCCACTTCGGCACGCCACATGGCCTGGAGCATACCTGGCGTGGGTTTCGTTACCGTGTCGCTGCGCAAATCAATAACCATACGGTTGAAATATACAAAAAGACATGGAGCCGTATGCTTTTGACTTCAATTCTGAATTTGTTGCAAATTGGTCGTATGAAAGCCATGCGAATCCGTGTCAGCGGAAAAGTTCAGGGTGTTTTTTATCGCGACAGTGCCCAGCGTGTTGCCATAGAGTTGGGCATTACGGGTACCGTACAAAATTTGCCGGATGGCCGGGTGCTCATCGAAGCTGAGGGGGAGCCGGCCGCTTTACGAAAAATGATCGGTTGGTGTTGGAAGGGGCCGCCCCGTGCGGATGTTACCGGGGTGGATAGCGAGGAGATTTCTCAACGCGGCTTCCCTGATTTTCGGATCGTGCGGTAGGGCCATACCTAGGTTGGGCGGGGTGTTACTTTTTCCAACGCTCCAGCGAGGGAATGGTTCGGCTGGCCAGCCAGGAAAACACAACGTTGATTCCTTTTTTTCTCATTTCCTAAATGCAATGTTTCTGCATTTTTTCAGCTGTGTTGATTTCCGGAGGGGTGATGAACGCCCCATTTTGGTAGCACATAGAGCAAAACCGGATGCTGGTCGTTCCGTCTTCTTCCGTGCCGCCACCCGTTTTATCTTTTTTCAGCGGGTACCCGCAACTTTGACAAAACTCATATTTTTTCATCGCTTGCTCGTTTTCGCTGCTGCCGGCATCAACCCATTCGCGCAGGGAAAGATAGCAGCATATGCCATACCGTTATTTGAGTTCGGCTTCCTCCGATTCTTCTTCGGCCGGTATTTCATCCCACTTCTCGGTTTCATCGTGGTGCAGGTATTCCAGAATTTTCTGCTCTACCTGCCGCAGTTTCATGCCGCGCAAATACTTGCCATTGCGCGCCAAAATGAGTCGGCCCGTTTCTTCGCTGATCGCCATCACCAGGGAATCAGTGATTTCGCTCATACCGATGGCTGAGCGGTGGCGCAACCCGAAGTGCGCAGGCAAGTGATCGTTCTCACTCACCGGCAATACGCAGCGCGCGGCCTTTACGCGACCTTTGAAAATGATAGCGGCACCATCGTGCAGCGGACTGTTTTTGTTGAAGATGGACAACAACAGGCGCTTGCTCACTTCGGCATCCAGGGGGTCGCCTGTTTCCACGTAAAATTTCAAATCGCTTTCGCGGGAGAAGACAAGCAGGGCCCCCGTGCGGGTGGCCTTTAATGTTTTGGCAGCTTCAATGACCTGATGCACATCAAAATCTTCGTGGTAGCGGTTGCGCCAACTGATGACGGATTTGAAAAAATTATCGCGGTTGAATTCGGTGCTGCGCCCGATGAGGAGCAGAAACTTGCGCAACTCAGGTTGAAACAGGATGATCATGGCCAACACCCCTACACCCATAAACTGCCCCAGAATGGTAGCCAGCAATTCCATTTGAGCCGCTTTGACCACGAGGTAAATCAGGTAAAGCGCCAGGATGCCGAGGAAGATGTTGACGGCAATGCTGCCGCGAATGAGTTTGTAAACCTGATACAGCAGAATAGCCACCAGGCTGATGTCAATCAAATCCACCCACCCCACATCCAGGAATCCGATTTTGAACAGCAGAATCACGCGTGGAAGTTACGGTTTTTTTACCATGCGTGAGCCTGATCCGCTACCTGAATCAACAACAAGGCCAGGGATTGAGCCCCGACTTGGCGGGGCGAAAGCCCGAAGGCCCCCAAATTATTTCTTGTTCACTTCCGGATTAATTTTTACCGGTGTGAGACCCTTCAGGTACTTATCAAACCACTCGACATAACGCTGTATCCGATCGGCCTGGTAACTGGGCACGGCAATGCCATGAAACTGGTTGGGATAGACGATCAGCTGCGTGGGTGTTCCCACCAGTCGCATGGCCTGGTACATTTGCTCACTGCCAACGGCCGGCACATTGAAATCGTTCTCGCCCGTCATGAAAAGGGTGGGTGTTTTGATCTTATCCACTTTCAGGAACGGGTAGGAGAGTTTCATGTATTTGTCCAGGTTTTTCCAGGGCACGCCCAACTCGGTTTCGAATTGCGTGATGTACTGGTCGACACCAAACATGGACAGCTGCAACGAACTGCCCGCCCCGCTGGCAGCCGCTTTAAAGCGGGTGTCGGTAGCAATGGTGTAGTTGGTTAAAATGCCACCATAGCTCCAGCCACCGATGGCGAGTTTATCCGCATCGGCTATTCCTTTCGCAATGGCATAGTCAGCGGCACCCAGTATATCGATCACTTCTTTGTTACCCCAGTCGGCATAAATGGCTTTGGTAAAGGCCTGGCCGCGGCCGGAGCTGCCCCGGTAATTCACGGAGATGACATTATAGCCAGCGCCCGCCAGCATTTGTGGAATGGCATCGAAGCCGTAATCATCTTGTGCCACCGGCCCGCCATGAATAAAGAAAATGGTCGGTTGTTTTTGATTGGGGTCGGCCCCGATAGCCCGGTACAGAATGTTGGAAACCAACGTGCCATCTTTACTTTTTGATGTGAAGCCCTCCACCCGGGCCAGCTCAAGAGTACTGAACAATTTCTGTTGGTGATGCGTGAGTCTGCGCAGTTGACCATTTTCCACTGCGTAGATTTCGGAAGGCGTTTGAGGATCGCTCATCATCGTGAGCCAGTGACCGGCCGGGTGTTTGATGAGGGAGGTGAATATGCGGTCGCCACCGATAACGGTGGTAAGTTGCCCGGCTGTCGTCAGGTTGGCGATGTATTGCGTGCGGTCATCCTCCACCAACACAGTCAACTGATTGCCGGCCCACACATGAGCATTCACGTTGCGGTCCAGGGCACCGCTGATGCGCCTGGTTCCGGAACCATCGGCATTCATCACACAGAGGTAGCGGAGGTCATACATCAGGAAGTTGGATTCGGATGCCGATTGCATCCAGGCCAGTTGCTTTCCATCTTCACTCCACCGCGGGTTGTAATCGGAGCCGCGCCAGGTGGTGAGTTGCTTGAACGTGGCCCCTTTGCGCGCTTCGATCACAAAAATGTCGGTGTTGCCATTGCGGTCGGGGTCTTCGGTGCGATTACTCACAAAAGCAATATGCTTGCCATCGGGGCTCCAGCGCGGGCTCACTTCATCGTAGTTTCCGCGGGTGAGCGTGTCCAGTTTTTTTGTGTCCAGGTCGAACAGGTAGAGGTGGGTCTGCAACCGCTCGAGGTAGCCATCGCCATCCTGCTTGAAGTGAACTCGATCAATCACGATCGGGTTGGCGGTTTTATCCTTGAGTGAATCCGGGCGCTTGAGATCTTCGAGCACGAGTGCGATTTTTTTTCCATCGGGCGACCAAACGTATTCCCGGATGGAGCCTTTAACATCAGTCAGTTTACGCGCCTCACCACCTCTGCGGTCCATAATCCAGATTTGGCTGCGGTTAAGGCCCGCACGCGCAGAGGTGAAGGACAGGTACTTGCCGTCCGGGCTCCACCGAGGTGACGATTCGCCATCGGGCGTGTGGGTGAGTTGAACCTGCTGTTGGCCGTCCCAGTTGATCATCCATAAATCGGTGCTGCGCTTGTCTTTTATCGAATCCACGGTAGTAAGGGTATACGCGACCCAGTTGCCTTCGGGTGAAAGCTGCGGATCACCCACACTTTGCATCCGATAGAAATCGCGGGCGGTGAGTTTTCGTTTCGACTGGGCGTGTGCGGAAAGGGCGATCAGACAGCAGAGAACCAACAGGATGTTTTTCATGACAATTGATGGATAAGTTTTATGCATTCCATGGCCGGCTTCACATCGTGCACGCGCAGAATTTTCGCGCCCTTAAGCAAGGCTACGGCATTCAAGGCAGTGGTACCCGACAGGGCTCCGGCCGGATCGGTGCCCAACGTACGCCAAATCATCGACTTGCGCGACAGCCCAACCAGCAAAGGCTTGCCGAAGATGTGGAAGGCCGTTAAGCGGTTCAGCAACTCAAAGTTCTGGGCTACTGTTTTGGCGAACCCGAAACCCGGATCGATGATGACATCGTGAACTCCCATTTGTTGTAGCTGGGCTACACGCGGATGTAACTCATCGATTACCTCGCGCGTGACATCCGTGTATTCCGTACGCGAGTTCATGGTTTGGGGCGTGCCCCGCATGTGCATCAAGATATACGGTACGCGAAGACGCGCCACGGTGGTCAACATGGCTGCATCCAGCGTTCCACCGGAAACATCATTGATCAAGCCGGCCCCCGCGGTTACGCAACGCTCGGCAACCTGGGCGCGAAACGTATCGATTGAAAGACTAGCCTCCGGAAAATGCCGGGTGAGGGTCTCTATGGCCGGTAGCACCCGGTCAAGCTCTTCTTCAACGGAGACGTCCGTTGCACCGGGCCGCGTAGAGTACCCGCCCATATCTAAAAAAGTAGCGCCTTCCGCCAGCATTTGGCCTGCCGTGTCCTGTATTTTTTGAAATTCAATGCGACTGCCCGAGTAAAAGCTGTCGGGTGTGATGTTCAAAATGCCCATGACAACCGGCCGTTGGAGATCAACCAGCTTGCCACGAACGGTAAGTGTAACGTTGGATGAAAAAATGGTATTTTGCACGCCTTATGATGGAGAAAACGCTGGCCGAATATAGAGAGGTGATGCGCACCTGCCAAACCTTATTTGCCAACAAAACGCGCGACTACGGAACTGCCTGGCGCGTGCTGCGCTTGTCCTCCATCACCGATCAGATTTTTATTAAAGCGCAGCGCATTCGCAGCATTCAGGAGAAAGGCGTTCAGAAGGTGGCCGATCCGGTAAAAGATGAGTTTATCGGCATCATCAACTACTGCCTGATTGCCCTCATCCAGATCAAACTGGAGGGTAAGACCACGCTGGAGATGACCTATGAGGAGCTGAAACCCCTGTATGAGCAAGCCGTTGACGAAACCATCGCGCTGCTGCAAAATAAGAATCACGACTATGGCGAAGCGTGGCGCGACATGCGGGTGAGCTCCATTACGGACATCATCTTAATGAAGTTGTTGCGCGTGAAACAAATTGAAAATAATGAAGGCAAAACACTGGTGAGTGAAGGCGTGAAAGCTAATTATCAGGATATGATTAACTACGCGGTGTTTGCCATGATTAAATTGAACGAGAAGGGATGAAAAAATTCGTTGATCCGATTGCCCGTGTATTGATTGGCGGGCTATTCATTTTCTCAGGCCTGATCAAGCTGAACGATCCGGTAGGTACGCAGATCAAGATGGAGGAGTACTTTGAGGTATTTGCTCAGGACTTTGGGAACCTGTTTCATTACTTCATACCGGCTGCGCTGCCGATCGGGCTCGTGTTGATTGTCCTGGAGATTGTGTTGGGCGTGGCCGTGTTGTTGTTCTACCGCATGCGCATCACCCTGTGGGTGATGCTGTTGCTGCTGGTGTTTTTCACCTTCCTGACTTTCTACTCGGCTTACTTTAACAAAGTGACCGATTGCGGATGTTTTGGAGATGCCATCAAGTTGACGCCCTGGGAGTCGTTTTACAAAGATGTCTTTCTCATGGTTTTTGTGCTGCACCTGTTCTGGTACCGGGGTAGCTATAAGCCGGCAGTTTCGGAGCGCACCGGCTATTCGGTAACAGTGGCTACCGCGTTGATCAGTCTCTTCCTGGGCATCTATGCCATTTGGCACTTGCCCTTTATCGATTTCAGGGCTTACCGCGTGGGGAATAACATTCCAGCCCAGATGCAGCCCGCAGAGCAGCCCATTATTGAGTATGTTTTTGAGAAAGCGGGTCAAGAAGTGACGTCCGCCAGTTTTATTACCGACAGCACGTACCGGTACAAGTCCAGCCGTGTGGTGAACGAAGATCGCGTTCGCCCCAAGATCACCGACTATGCCGTGTCAGATGAAAACGGTGGCGACATCACGCAGGCAACCTTTGAAGGCAACAAGCTGTTGTTGGTCATGTACGACATCACGAAAACCTCGGTGGCCCATATCGATGAAATCCGGGAGTTAACCAAAGCCCTTGATGGCCAGGTGGACTGCCTCATTCTGACCTCTTCCTCGGCTGCACAAGTAGATGAATTTCGCCATACCCACCAGTTGGCCGTACCCTTTGCGTTTGCCGATGCCACTGTCCTAAAAACCATTATCCGGTCGAACCCGGGCCTGGCGTTGTGGAAGAATGGTACGGTGCTGGCGAATTGGCATCATAATGACACTCCGGGTAAAGCCGAGGTATTGGAGCGGCTGGTGCAGTCGACACACTAATTCGAAAGGGTGATGCACGTTTGGAGGTTTTGCGTGTCATGAAAAAAATATTCCTGATCGGTTTGCCGGGTTCGGGTAAGACTACGCTGGGGCGGCAATTGGCCGATCACCTGGGGCTGCCGTTTGTCGATCTCGACAAAGAAGTGGAGAAGCACGAGGGAAAGCTGATAAGTGAAATTTTTCAGCAGCAAGGCGAAAACCATTTTCGATTGGCAGAGAGGAGCGTATTGCGCAACGCTTGTGAACTGCCCACGGGTTTTGTGATGGCGACCGGAGGCGGGGCACCTTGTTTTTTCGACAACATGCACGTGATGAACGCAGCCGGGGTAACGCTTTTTCTGGATGTGCCCGCGCGCATTATTCGGGAGCGACTAGAGCGCGGCAACCTGAACAAGCGCCCACTGTTTGCCGGCCTGACACCCGATGCATTAAAAGACAAGATTGAGTTTTTGCGAACGCACCGGCTGCCGTTTTACCGGTTGGCCCGCGTGTCGGTGACGGATGCACAGGTTACCGCGGCCCAACTGGCCAACCTGGTCTGATCAAAAGGTATAGCCGACTGTTACCATTACTTGTGTGCCACTCTGGCCAATGGTTGCCAGTGGATTGGTGGGCAGATTGACCGTATACGGTCGATAACCGAAACTTTGTTGACTGAAGACGGCAGCCAGATCCACATACACCGGAGACGATCGGTAGCCTATACCACCTGTAAATCCCGTTCTTTTTTGATTGATGCCGTTTTGCTCGTTTCGATACGGGTCAGGCATGTAAAAGTAGCCGGCACGAAACCGGAATTTTTCGTGGCGGAACTCGCCCCCCGCACGGATGGTAGTGGTCGACTGGTATGCGTTTCTAATATCTTCGTTGTCGGCCGAAAAATCAACGCCCAGCGTATTGGAACTGTATTTGGCTTTGGCAAAGTTCACCTGCTCAACATCGACCGTCACAAAACCGGACTTGCCAATGAAGAAGCTGCTGCCCACGCGAAGCCGCCAGGGCGATTGAAGACTATAGTCGGTAAAAATCGGGTCGAGTTCAGAAGATTCATCATTGAGGAAAAGGTTCGGAAGATATTCGAAGTTCTTCCATTGGCTGAACATGCTGGCATTGTAGTTCTCGCTGAGGGAATACCAGGTAGGTGTGGAAAGGGAAAGGCCAACCTGGATAAAGTCCACCGGCCGGGCAATGGCCCCGAAATTAATGTTCACTCCGCTGCCGCGGATATCCAGGTTCTCGCGAAGCTCGAAGAAACTGAGGGGTTCGTTCACAAAGTCCTCACGAAAAGTTTTTTGGCTTTCGTAGGTAAGGGAGACAATGCCAAGCGACCCACCCAGAAACACCCGATCCTTCACGTTCACGCCATACCCGAACGACCATTGATTTTGACCGCCCTGCGTTTGAATTTCTTCCTCTTGTAATGGAATGCTTAACACATCTGTGAAGTAATCGGTATCGGGTCCGGGGGGGCTCAAGATCGAGGCTTCGCCAATGAGGTAGTTATCGTATGCCAAACGTGTTAACGAGTTTGAATTGTCGCGCACGCCAGCGGGCACGGGAAAGGAGAACTGGGTTGGCGGCTGGCCCGTGGCATCTTCAATGAAGTAGTCAATTAATGAACTATTGGAATTTTGGCCGCTGTATACCATCCGGCTGTTGAAATCATTGAGGCGCGTGAAAGAAACACCGAATGTTCCGCTAACTACTGCGCCTTGCTTGGATGACGAAAAGGCTAATCCAAAGGAAGGAATGTTAACGCGGGACCGATTGGTTTGCGTCCGATTGTCGAAATATTCCGCAGTGTTTTGGGTTGCCAGGGTGCCCAATGTCAGCGCCACTTCTGACCGGTTGTACATGCCGAGGCCGGCCGGATTCGAAGCCGCCAGGCTGATATCTCCGCCCAGACTGATCTGTGCACCACCCATGGCCTGAATTCGTGCCGTACCTCCAGGCATGGTGCGGCTAAACAGCAACGCAGTCTCTGCATAACTCTGTGCGCGAGCCACTTCCCCTACGCACAAAATAATCCCACTGAGCCAGAGGCCCGTAATAATTTTCATGAAAAAGGAGTCAATTAGTTGCGGCCCCTTCGTCCACCGGATGAACCACTGCTGCCTCCGCCCGAGCCGGATGAGCCGCCACTGAAACCGCCACCACGCGAGCCGCCAGAATTGTAACCGCGACTGTTGCTGCCACCGTCATAGCTGCTCCGTCCGGAGGAATTCGACCAATAGCTGCGGGAGTTTGACCCGTCCGAGTTGCTCCAATAACTGCGCGTACTATTCGTGTTCGTATTCGTAGCATTATTGGTTGAGCGCCAGCTGCGATCGTAGTATTGATTGCTCTCGGTGCGTGTGCGGCCTCCCGAGGTCTCACGACCACCGCGGGTGTAACTTATCTGTTGCCCGCGCGAGTTGTCAATTACGGGGTTGGTTACGCTACTACGGTTTTGGCGTCTTCCATTCACGATCGGGTTGTTGTGATCGATGTTATTGTTAACAATGATCACCGGACGGCCCCAGCCGCCACCCCATCCATTATTCCATCCCCAGGGATTTCCCCAGCTATTCCATCCCCACGGGCTACCCCAGTTGTTCCATCCCCATCCCATTCCAATGGACATACTCCATCCACTATTCCAACCCCACGGGCTGCCCCAACTGTTCATTCCCCAAGGACTGTTCCATCCGCCCATTCCCATGCAGCTAAAGCAACCATTGAAACCCATACCCCAACCGGAATTCCAAGGGCTCATCATCCAGGGGTCGTTCCAGCCCCAACCACCCCAAGGATTTCCAAGTCCGGAGTTAAATGCCATGGTAGGCATAAAGGTGGCGCTGTTTACAGCAGGGTTAACCTGCGCCAGATTCTGATTGACCCCCTGAGGCGTGTAGTCAGGAGTAAAATAAGCAGCCTGTGTTGCAGCCGAAGGATCAACTTTAACTTGCGAATTGTACTCCGGGTTAATATTCCGGCCCGAGTAGCTATCGGTAGGATTTAGTGTTGTCTTAACGTCACTGGCTTCGCGGGCTGCGGTACGCTGCTTATTCCACTGCTCATTTTGAGAGGCAGTAACCAACGCCCGGTCCTTGCTGCGGAAATACATATCGTCCGTTTCCTGCGCCAGGGCGGTTACGCTACACATTATGCCAACTATCCAAAACGGTTTCATATGGTTGGGTTGCTTGTTTGTAATTATAAAAACGCAAAAACAGTGTTTTTTGATCTGATTACCTTACAATTTTACACCTTAAACAGGTCAAAATCCAGCCCTTTGGTGGTGGTAGTTTTGCCACACGGCAAAAGGTGGTCACTTCGGGCTGCCCGGATAGAATTTCATCTGGATTATCCATTTTCCCGTCCGAACGGCCTTTGCCCGCTATATTTGCGGCCTGTTTTAGCACATTTTATGGGTAAGGAAATTACAAGCCGCGCGGAAGATTATTCGCAATGGTATCTGGATTTGGTTAAAAAGGCCGATTTAGCAGAAAATTCGGATGTGCGGGGCTGCATGGTGATTAAGCCGTACGGCTACAGCGTTTGGGAAAAAATGCAGCAAGGTCTTGACCAGATGTTTAAAGACACGGGCCATACCAACGCCTACTTTCCCCTTTTTGTGCCCAAGAGCATGTTTGAGGCCGAAGAGAAAAACGCAGAAGGTTTTGCCAAGGAGTGCGCCATCGTTACACACTATCGTCTGAAAAGTGATCCGGCCCAAAAAGGAAAACTGATGGTTGATCCGGAGGCGCGGTTGGAAGAGGAGTTGGTGGTGCGCCCCACCAGTGAGGCCATCATCTGGAGCACGTATAAGAAATGGATCCAATCGTACCGCGACTTACCCATTCTGATCAATCAGTGGGCCAACGTGGTGCGTTGGGAAATGCGCACCCGGTTGTTTTTACGTACGGCAGAATTCCTTTGGCAGGAAGGTCATACGGCCCATGCCACGCGAGCTGAAGCCGTGGCCGAAACGGAGCAGATGCTCCATGTTTATGCTGACTTTGCTGAAAACTTCATGGCGCTTCCGGTGTACAAAGGCCGGAAGTCGGAAAGCGAGCGGTTCCCCGGAGCGGTAGACACCTATTGCATTGAGGCCATGATGCAGGATGGCAAGGCTCTGCAAGCCGGCACATCCCATTTTCTTGGTCAGAATTTTGCCGATGCGTTCGATGTGCAGTTCACCAGTAAAGAAGGCAAACTGGAGAAAGTATGGGGAACATCCTGGGGCGTGAGCACCCGGTTAATGGGGGCGTTGATCATGGCGCACTCGGATGATGACGGGCTTATTCTTCCTCCCAAACTGGCGCCAATTCACGTGGTGATTGTGCCAATCTTCAAAAATGAAGAGGAACTGGCCAGGATTTCGGAAAAAGTGAATGGCCTGGTAAAAGACCTTCGGGCGCGCGGCTTGTCGGTTAAGTTTGACAACCGCGACACCCATAAGCCTGGGTTTAAGTTTGCCGAGTACGAAATGCGCGGTGTTCCGGTTCGCCTGGCTATCGGCCCGCGCGATTTAGAAAATGGCACGGTGGAGATGGCCCGCAGGGATACGAAAGAGAAAAAGGTGGTGAAGCTGGGCGATGTCGCAGCCCTGATTCGTCCGCTGCTGGATGAAATTCAGCAGAACATGTACCAGCGGGCCCTCAATTTCCGCAACGAGATGACAACCCGGGTTGACAGCTACGAGCAGATGAAGCACGTACTGGACACCAAAGGTGGTTTTGTGCTGGCACACTGGGATGGTACGGCCCAAACCGAGGCGGCCATCAAGGAAGAAACGAAGGCGACCATCCGCTGCATTCCGCTTGATGCGTCCGAAGAAAAGGGTGTTTGTGTGTATTCGGGCCAACCGTCTGTTCAACGTGTGTTGTTTGCCCGGGCGTACTGATGGCTAAAATTGTAGTAGCTTTACCCGAATGGAATGGATGACTGTTGCTTCGCTGATCGGCCTGGGGCTTTTCCTGCTGGTGGTCGAAGTCATTTTTGTGCCCGGCACCACGCTGGTGGGGTTGGTTGGTTTTGCTTTTTTGCTCGTAGGCATTGTTCTTAGCTTCAACTACTTCGGCCGCGAAACGGGGTGGCTGGTGCTGGGGGGCTCAGCGGTGGTGGCCGGAGGTTTGTTTTACCTGGCCTTTCGAACCAACGTGTGGAAGCGCTTTTCGCTCAAGTCGAGTATCAACAGCAAGGTAAACGAGGTCGATCCGGCCGAAGTGACCACCGGTATGGAGGGCATTGCGCTCTCCGCTTTACGACCGGTCGGGAAAGCGGAGTTGCATCAAAAAATTTATGAAGTAAAAACGTTGGGCGCCTACCTGGAGACGGGCAGCCGCGTGCGTGTTATTCAGGTGTTACCCAATCAAATTATTGTTGAACCTATTATTTAATCAATTGCTATGGAGAATTTGATGTTCATTTTTATCGTTTTCATCTGCATAATCGGGTTTTTCCTGTTTATGTATTTCGTGCCGGTGGGTTTGTGGATCACCGCGATCTTTTCGGGAGTAAAAGTTACCATCGGTCAGTTGATTGGTATGCGCTTACGGAAAATTCCACCGAGTGTTATCGTAAACTCATTGATCACCGCTACCAAAGCGGGCATTTCGCTTACCTCTAGTGATTTGGAGACGCACTACCTGGCAGGCGGTAATGTGCCCAACGTAATCCGGGCGCTTATCTCGGCCGACAAAGCCAATATCAGCCTTAGCTTTAAACAAGCAACAGCCATCGACCTTGCGGGTCGCGATGTTTTTGAGGCAGTTCAGATTTCCGTTAATCCGAAGGTGATTAACACACCAAAAGTAGCAGCTGTGGCGGCCGATGGTATCCAGCTGATTGCCGTAGCGCGTGTAACGGTGCGCGCCAGCCTCGCCCAGTTAGTGGGTGGTGCCGGTGAGGAAACGATTTTGGCACGTGTCGGTGAAGGTATTGTAACATCAATTGGCTCGGCCGTTTCGCACAAGGAAGTTTTGGCAAACCCCGACAAAATTTCCAAACTGGTGCTTTCACGCGGGTTGGATGCTGGCACAGCGTTTGAAATTCTCTCCATTGACATTGCCGATGTAGACGTGGGGGCGAACATCGGGGCCAAGTTACAAATCGATCAGGCTACGGCTGACTTGAAAGTTGCCGAAGCAAAGGCTGAGGAACGCAGGGCGATGGCTGTGGCGTTGGAACAGGAGATGATCGCCAAGGCCCAGGAAGCCCGTGCCAATGTAATACAGGCAGAAGCGGAGATTCCAAAAGCCATTGCGCAGGCATTCACCAGCGGCAACCTTGGCGTTATGGACTACTACAAAATGCGTAACGTTCAGGCCGATACCGAAATGCGCCAATCGATTTCAGGATCGGATCAGGGTACCAACCCTGCCAAATAACTTTCGCAGATAAGGATTTAGAAGGTGAGCGTTTTTCGCTCACCTTTTTTCATTCCAATAAAGTTTTTCCGGACCGCATCATACCGTAACTCCGCGAAGTCGATCGGAATAACAGCAAGCCCCTCAATGGAGATGACGCCCCAGCGATCGTACTGGCGAACGCGTAACAGGCCGGATTCAATTTGGTCTATTGCCTGAAACTTGGGCTGCACCACGATTCGAAGCTGAGGATCAGCTAAACCCAGCGCTCCGTTTTCCACCAATAGCCAATAAGCGTTTGGCCGTTCTTCCAATCGCTCGAAACGACAGGGGAGAAGCATCACACCATCTTCCCGCACAATTCCCCACTTCCCGTTTTGCCTCACCTGGGCGCGACCGTTCACAAAGCCTTGCACCTTCTCGAAATTGGGTTGAATGATCAGTTGATCAGCCTTTGAAATAAATCCCCACTTGCCAATCAGTTTGACCGGAGCCTTGCCTTCCCGGAAGGGACCAATACTATCGTATCGATTCGCGATTCGCAGACGGCCGAGGTCATCGATAAAACCGTACTTGCCGTGTCTGCGAATGCCACGATACCCTTCGGACTCCGCCATCACAAATTCGGTTTGGGTTGGCAGATGCTCACTGCGATCGATCAGTTGGCCAAGGAAGTTTATTCGCTTCGAGGAGCCATCTGGCAGGTATTCGGTAAAAAAGGAGCGGCCCGACTCGACTGGATTGTGCGTAAAGTAAATCCACGAACCGCGGTAGTCTTTCAAAATCAGTTGCTCACCATCCCGTACCCAGAAGTGACAACTATCGGCAAACCAGATGGGCAAGGTTTGCGGAGCCACCAGCCAATTGTCCTTCAGCCCGATGATGCCATAGCGGCTGCGGTATTTGACCAGCACCTGGCCATCCCGCACGTCAAGGATCGAGTCATACACACAGGTGACCACTTCAGTTCCACCCCGCGCTAGCAGACCCCAATAGCCCTTGCTGACGACCGGAAATAAACCTTCCTGTTCCGGCCCGATCCAGTCGTAGAGTTTCGTGTGCACAGCATTACCCGTGTCGTTCAGCAGCCACCAGGTCTTCTTGTTTTGCTGCGTGGCGCGCGCACGCAGGGCCGGAAAACTTCCGGCTATCGAATCGTAGATCAAGGGGACCACCACGTCTCCACTTTGGCGGATCACACCGCTGCGTTGATTTTTTTTCGCGATCAGGTAGCCGGGGGAAAGAGGAATCAGGTGCTCGTACTCGAAAGGCAGAACGGTTTCCCGGTTTTCATTCAGCAAACCCATCCGGTTGCCGCGCGCTACCAGAAGTACATTACCCCACGGCTCGATATCGCGCGCGGCCAGTGTGGCGGATGCGTTCCCCGTCTGAGTCAACCACATCCACTGATTAGCGGCAAGGGTAACAATTTCTCCGCGCTCGTTCAGTTCTATTTTTTCGTATGCCGGAGTGAGCATCACCTCGCCTTCCGGGTTCAGCAAACCCTCCAGATTATCTTCGGTGAAAGCTGTAAAGTTGCCCAAGGGCCGGAAGGCCTGCACCTGGCCGGGATAATAGCGTTTGCCATTTTCATCAACCAATTCGAACAAACCATCGGTATTACTGATGGCAAACTGCCGCTTGGCAACAGGAATGATGCTGCGGTAAGAAAGAGGCAGAACGGTCTCGTTTGCCAGCGACAGAATGCCCTGGCGAATTTCCCCGTTCTTCCGGACGGTGACCATTGCCCGCATGCCATGCAACCGGATGTGATCATAGATCAAGGCGATCACGGTTTTACCCTGCAGATTTAATATACCGGAACGCCACCCCTCAGGCGTAAACTTGCGCGCATTCAGGTAAGCCCCGTGCAGTGTCAGTTCGGTGAATTGTGCCGGATGCAGAATCTGGTTTTTCAGATGGAGAAGGCCCCAGGCGTTGCCCGATCGAAATCCGGTAACGGACTCTACTACCGAAAAACTCCCATCGCTCCAGCCCAAGGCCTCGAACGTTGCGGCTACAACGACCTGGCCGCCCGAATCTTTGATGCCATAGCGGCCACCTTCTTCAAATACGTGATACGGTTGAACGCTGCCGAAGGCAAGGTTAGCGACCAAACAAAAAACCAGAATCCGAATCATCTCCGCAAAAATAGACGGACACGCCACTGGAGAAAAGAAAAATCGACAGATGGCAACCACGCGGCCGCTTTAGTCACGTTTGACCTTTGGTGAATGAAGGAACCGTTGATAATCTTCCGGGGTGTCCAGATCGCAAAGGCCGCGCTCAAACGTAATTTTTAGCGTGGATTCCGGCCGGGCTTCAATCACGCGTTTCGCCCCGGCCTCATCGCTTAGTTGCGCCAGTTCAGCAAAGCGCGAGGACCGGAACACAGCGGGTACGCCCACCGAATCGCCATACGCAGAGGCCACAACGGAAACCGAAGGTTGTTGATTCAATGCATCGATCAGATTGGCGAGATGGTTGGGGGTGACATGCGGTTGATCGCAAACCATAAAAAGGATCGCATCATAGGATCGGGGTGCCACCTGGGCCAATGCCGCCTTGATCGAGCTACCCATGCCCCGCTGCCACTCGTGGTGGATGATGGTGTTGACCGGCAGATCGAGGATTTCCGGTAAATGTTTTTCTGCCTCTGATCCTAAAACAACCCAAACTGCACCCACGGATGCCTGCACTGCTGTCGAGGCGGCCCGGTGGAGCAGGCTTTCGCCCTGCACAGGCAGCAGTTGTTTAGACGTGCCCATGCGCGTTGACGCTCCGGCTGCCAACACAACCACAGCCGTTTTTCCTGATGGTGCCAAGGTTGAAGTCAAGGAAAGAAAAATCAATTCAGTTCACCGGCTTGTTGCCGTTTTTTGTTCCGGCTCATCCGACAGAAATACCTGTTTTAGTACTTCACCGGTGGCGCTGCGCTGGTGAATCGGTCCGGAGTGGTATTTCAAAAATCCACCCGAGCGGTTGGCAAATCGTGCCTGGATTTCGGCAATGATGGAGACGGCTATTTCATCAGGTGCCTCGGCACCAATATCCAGTCCGATGGGGGAGTGTATGCGGTGCAGTTGTTCGGTGGTCAACGTCAACCCCTGTTGACGGAACTCCGCCAGCATTTTGTCAAAACGTTTGCGCGGGCCCAGCAAGCCAATGTAGGGAGCATCCGAAAAGATGATCTTCCGGAGAACATCGCGGTCATATTCGTAGTTGTGCGACATGAGCACGCATGCCGTATAACCGGTGATTGAAAAGTCGCGATCAACGAACTCGCGCTGGCAGAGGGCGAGCTTGTCGGCCTCGGGAAAGAACACGGGGGCAATATGCGCAATGCATTCATCCGTCACATCCACCTGCCATCCTAACGATTTAGCCAGTTGACTCACCGGTCGGGCGTCAAATCCACCGCCAAACAAAATGAGGTGCGGAGCCGGTTGAATCAATTCCAGGAACACCGGGTGCTGGTGAATTCCTTCCTCGAACATTTTGGCGTATGATTTTCGATTCAGGAATAGACTCATCAAATCAGCTTGGGCCAGGCGCTGCAGCAGTTGCCCGGAGGATGACAGCGTTTCTCCTGCACCGTCCAACAGCAGGAACTCACCCGCTGACGGACCGTCAAAAATAGTAGCCAATGCCAGGGGGCGATTGGCTTCCACCGCCTTTTCCACTACCGGCATCACCTGCTCAACCGGTTGGATCAACACATCAATGACACCGTTGCAGCCCAGCCCGATGCCGAGATTTTGATTGCTCTCCTCGCGGGTGTCATAGGTAACCGTCAGGGATTTTTGTTCGCGCATGACCTGGCGGGCTTTGCGCAAGGCATCGCCTTCGAGGCAGCCCCCACTGATTGAACCGGCCCAACGCCCGTCATCCCAAATCAACATGCGGGCACCGGGGCTTCGGTAGGACGAGCCATGCACCTTTATTACGGTTGCCACCGCGCCCTTTCGCTGTTGCCAGTCCGTTTTCCGGTATTCGTTCTGTATGGTGGTAAAATCTTTCAATTCTTCCGTTTATTCTTCCTCTTCGTTGTGGGCCAGAAATTTGATATGTAATAGATGACCCTCGTATTTCTTAAAATGGAGAATGTCTCCCACGTTTTTGTCCTCGAAATGATCGGAGGTGCAGTGCACCTGGAGCGTATCACCACTTGCCACCTTTACAAACGCCACCCATTGATCATCGCGCTGGTGGGTAACAAAATAGCGGCTGCGTTTTACACCACCATACGGAGTTTCACCACTCTTGGTGTGCCCGGCCACAAATACCTTTTTTACAATAATGCCCTGGGTGTGTTCGGGCGGAGAGAACAACGTGTCGTACAGGGCCACCGCGCCCAGTGCCGTCAGGGCCACGATTAACAGGACGGAAATCCAGGTACTCGCTTTCATTTCCGTGCCGCCTTTACTTCTGCCGGTGTAACGGCCCCGCCTTTGTTGCCGAACGAATTGCGGATGTAATTCAACACATCGCTGACTTCCTGGTCGGATAAATCAAAACCCGTCATGTCCGTGTTGTACATTTTTCCGTTCACTTTGATCTCACCGGTAATGCCATACAGAACTTGTTGGATCGATCGTTTTTTATCCGCCATCAGGTAATCGGATTTGGCCACAGGCGGAAATACGTCCGGAACACCTTCTCCGTTTTCCATGTGGCACGAAACACAATAGGCTATGTAAACTTCCTTACCTCTGGCCGTGCTCGCCTTCAGGTCAAAGCCCGGTTTGGATTGAAACGCAGACAGCGTGATTAAAAAGACTCCAATGAGAACCGTATACTTCATAGTTAGCTTGTTTTATACTTCTTCCAGGGCAAAGGGCAGTTTGCGAATCCGTTTGCCGGTTAAATCAAAAATGGCGTTGGTCAGTGCTGGCGTAAACGGTGGCAGCCCAGGCTCTCCTACACCACCTGCTTTTTCTTCATTGTCGACCACATGCACTTCAATATCCGGGCTGTCGGTAATGCGCAACATTTTGTACGAGTCAAAATTGCGCTCCACAGCTTTACCTTCCTTGAAGGTGACCTCATGTTTGGTTGCCGCGGCCAGCGCCATGATGATGCTGCCTTCGACCTGCGCCCGAATGGTGTCGGGGTTTACATACCAGCCGCAGTCCATAACGGCCCAAACTTTGTCGATCTTGATCTTACCATCCGGCTTGCGTGAGACTTTTACGACTTCGCCTACAATGCTGCTGAAACATTCGGTGATGGCCACGCCCCAGCCTTCGTTTGGCTTTCGGTTTTTCCAACCGCTGACTTCCTCCAACCGGTTCGCCAGTTCATGGTAACGGGCATCCCAAAAATAATTTCTACGGAAGGCGAGCGGATCGGTGCCGGCCGCATGCGCCAGTTCGTCCAGGAAGCTCTCAAACGCAAATCCGTTGGTGGACGAATACACGGAACGCCACCACATCACCGGAATGGGCGACTCCAGCGGAATGTCGCTGAAGCTGTAATGCGGCATGCTGTTGAGGTAAGTCTCCAAAAATCCTTCGGTAACATTGCTGTTATATGCCATCTTGTCGGCTCCCGGATTTTGATGATCCATGTTTTGCCCGGCCATCCGTGTTTCGAAGGCCTGCAGTCTACCTTGGTCACTCAGACCCCCGCGGCATTGATAGACCATGCCGGGCCGGAACGGTCCCTGGGTCATGTCATCTTCGCGCGTCCAAAAAACTTGGACGGGCGCCTGGATGGCTTTTGAGATCACGGCCGCTTCATGCGGATAATCGAGAAACGCTTTCCGACCAAAGCCGCCTCCGAGAAATGTCATGTTCACCGTGACGTCTTCCGGTTTCAGCCCCATTAAATCGGCTACATCGGCTTGCACCCAATCGGGTCCCTGAATCGGTCCCCAGATCTCAAGCTTGTTGTTTTGAAAATGGGCGATGCAGTTTAAGGGTTCCATACACGCGTGCGCCTCGTAAGGCGTTTCGTATATGGCTTCCAGTTTTTTGGCAGAGGTTTCAAATGCGCGCTTGAAGTCACCCTTGGTGCGAAATGACAAGGCCGGTTTGTTTTTGACATCCTCGCGCATTTGCGCATACAGTTGTTCCGAGTTGTGGTGGGGAAAGGCCGTATCGTCCCACTCCACCTTGAGGGCTTTACGCGCCTGCAGGGCGGCCCAAAGCGAATCGGCAACCACCGCAACACCTTCCCGGTCGTGACTAAACACCCGCATTTTTACAGGCAGAATGTGCTTTACACCGGGCATTGCCCTGGCAGCGGAGTCGTCAAAACTTTTGAGCTTGCCCAAAAACCGAGGATTTCGTTCAACTACGGCATACAGCATGCCAGGAATTTTTTTGTCAATGCCGAACACTGCCTGCCCATTGGTCTTCATCGGAATATCCTGACGCGGCATGGGCTTGCGAAGAACCTTGTAGTCGCGGGGCGATTTCAGTTTTACCTCTTTTGGCGGCTGTAACTTGGCCGCTTCGGCCACCAGGTCGCCATACGATATTGCCTCACCTGTTGTGATTTGAATAACCCGGCCATTTTCCGCTACCAATTTGGTGCGGGCCACATTCCATTTGCGTGAGGCAGCTTCCAACAGCATCTCGCGGGCCGAAGCTGCGAGTCGCAGCAGGCGTTTGTAAGAACCACGCACCGTAGAGCTTCCGCCCGTGATCTGGCTTCCGTATTTGGTCTGGCTGCCTTGGGCAAAAACAATTTTTACCTGATTCAAATCCACTTCCAGTTCTTCGGCAATAATCTGAGGCACGGCCTGGAACGACCCCTGGCCCATCTCCGCCCGGTGGTTGATGATGGTTACTGTCCCCGCGGTGTCAATCGAGATCCAGGCGTTCAGCTCAATATTTTGGGCTTCCGCCAGTGCTGCGGTTAACACGGGCGAGTCCTTTCCTAATGCGGAAAATCCAATGCCCAGCGTGAGGGCCGTGCCCGTCATGCCACTGAGCTTAATAAAGTTTCTGCGCGAAATAGTTTTGGTTATCATGACCTTTTCCGTTTAGGATTTGGAAGTCGGATTTTTCATTTTTTGAGCCGCCAGTTTAATGGCCTTGCGGATGCGCGGGTAAGTTCCGCACCGGCACACATGTCCCTGCATGGCAGCATCAATATCTGAGTCGGAGGGGTTGGCGTTGCGCTTCAGTAATGATGTGGCCGCCATGATTTGTCCGCTTTGACAATAACCACACTGAGGCACCTGGTTCTCAATCCAGGCTTGCTGCACCGGATGGCTGTTGTCGGCCGACAAGCCCTCAATAGTAACGATGGCTTTGTTGGCTGCGGCTGTCACCGGTAATGAACAGGTCCGCACAGGCACGCCATTGAGGTGGACGGTACAGGCACCGCACTGCGCAATGCCGCAACCGTACTTCGTGCCAGTTAAACCGATTACATCGCGGATCACCCACAGCAGGGGCATTTTGGGATCTACATCCACCGTGTGAGGACGTGCATTGACAGTAAAACTGATGGAAGCCATATACCTTGAATTTTGCGCAGTGAAGATACTAAAAGTACGGACTCACAGTTGGGGCCATGTTTCGTGCGGTTCGCCAGGCCGGATGAGGGGCAAAAATCATCCAACCCTTATTTCAAACGATTGCAGAATGCGTTGGCAAAAACCTCGTAACCGAATTGCGGCTGAATTGTTACTTTCGCAACCCGTTTTACTTAAACCGTTTTTCATGTCGTTTAATCTCGACCAACTCTTCCCCTATTCCTTCGATACGAAGTACAATAAACCGGTGGCCTACTTCTCGATGGAGTTCGCCATCGACCAACCCCTGAAGATTTACAGTGGAGGTCTGGGGTTCCTGGCGGGTTCGCACATGCGAAGCGCCTTTGAGTTGAAGCAAAACGTAGTGGGTATTGGCATTCTGTGGAAGTATGGCTACTACGACCAGATGCGCAACCGAGACCTTACCCACCAGGTGAGCTTTATTGAAAAGAACTATTCATTCCTGACGGACACCGGCATTGTCTTCCCGATCACCATTCACAATCATGAAGTTTATGTGAAGGCCTGGTTGTTAAAGCCGGAGGTTTTCAATACGGCCCCGGTATTCTTATTGAGCACCGACCTGCCCAAGAACGATCACCTCGCCCAGACCATCACACACCGGTTGTATGATCCGCATGAGTCGGCCCGGGTGGCCCAGTCCATCTTGTTGGGTGCCGGTGGGGCCAAACTGTTGGATGTGATTGGCCGAGAGACCCAGATTTATCATTTGAATGAGGGCCACGCCCTGCCGCTTTGTTTTTACCTTTGGAATAAACTCAAAGACCTTGAGGAAGTGAAAAAGCGGGTTGTATTTACCACGCACACACCTGAAAAAGCCGGCAACGAAGAACACAACATTGGCTTGCTGGATGTGATGAGTGCCTTTCAGGGTGTGCCGCGTGCCGATATTGAAAAGCTGGCTGAACCCGACACCACTAACCTGAGCTTCACGCTGGCCGCCTTGCGAATGGCCAACGTAGCGAACGGAGTGTCGCAATTGCACGGTGAGGTGTCGCGGCAGATGTGGAAAGATTTTTCGGGTATCTGCGAGATTCTGTCGATCACCAATGCGCAGAACCACACCTACTGGCACGATGCTGAGCTTGACGAATACCTGAAGCGTGAAAAAGATGACTTTCTGGTAGCGCGTAAAAAGGAGATGAAGCGCGACTTGTTCAAGACGGTGGCCAACCAAACCGGAAAGTTGTTCGATGAGAATGTGCTCACCATTGTATGGGCACGCAGGTTTGCCGGCTATAAGCGAGCCGATTTGCTGCTTCAGAATTTCGAACGTTTTCTGAAAATTGTAAACAACAGCGAACTGCCTGTTCAGGTAATCTGGGCCGGGAAGCCCTATCCGGAAGATCAATTCGCGATCGATATTTTCAATTCTATTTACTGGAAGACGAAAGACCTGCCCAACGTCACCATCTTGAATGGCTACGAGCTTTCGCTGTCGGCTTTGCTTAAGCGCGGGGCCGATGTATGGTTAAACAACCCGCGCCTCTACCGCGAAGCCTCCGGCACCTCGGGTATGACGGCCGCCATGTTGGGTGCGATCAACCTCTCCATTCCGGATGGATGGGTGCCCGAATTTGCCCAGGACAAGGAGAACTGTTTTATCATTCCGGTGGCAGATGATCAACTGAGCGTGGAAGAGAAAGATGCGTTGGAGCGCGAGATCTTGCTGGATTTGCTGGAACACGAGGTAATCCCAACCTACTACCGCAAACCCAAAACGTGGTTGAAAATGATGAAGCGCAGCATGACCGATGTGTTGCCACAGTTTGACTCGGGCCGGATGGCGCGCGAGTATTACGAGTTGCTGTACAATCGCTCGGTGGAGCGTGTGGCCTCCCGGCTTCGCGAAGCCGTGAGCCAGGCGTAATGCCCGAAAATTCCCGTACCTTTTACCGGTAATCGTCTGCTGGAAGACTTTTCCTTCCGGCAGGCTTGGGTTACTTGCCAGCTATGAAGCATATCGTAATTGTCGGTAACGGAATCAGCGGGGTAACAGCCGCCCGGCATATTCGAAAACGCAGCCCGGCCCGTATCACCATCATCTCCTCTGAGACCAAGCATTTCTTTTCGCGCACGGCACTCATGTACATCTACATGGGGCATATGACGTTTGAACACACGAAGCCGTATGACGATTCTTTTTGGAAAAAGAACCGGATTGATCTGGTGTTTGATCATGTGGTGCAGGTGGATCCGCATTCTCACCAGCTGATATTGAAGTCAGGCCAATCGCTGCTTTACGACCAATTGATCCTGGCATCGGGTTCACGGCCAAATCAACTGGGCGTCTTGGGCGAAACACTTGACGGTGTACAAGGACTGTATTCGCTTGCCGATCTCCAGCGAATGGAAAAACATACCCGTGGCATTCAACGCGCAGTGGTGGTGGGTGGAGGATTGATTGGTGTGGAGATGGCGGAGATGCTGCGTTCGCGCAACATTGCCGTAACGTTTCTGGTACGCGAACCGGAGTTCTGGAGTAATGTGCTTCCGCTGCAGGAGGCCGCTTTGATCAGCCGGCATATTCGGAAGCATGACGTTGACTTGCGACTTTCGTCTGAATTGGGTCAGATCGTTGATGACGGACGCGGGCGCGTGAAAGCGGTGATCACCCGGTCTGGCGAACAAATCGATTGTCAGTTTGTGGGGCTCACCGTTGGCGTGTCACCGAATATCAGCTTCCTGGCCGGTTCCGGAATTCAAACCGCACGAGGTGTTTTAGTGAACGAGTATTTGGAAACCAATTTTTCCGACATCTACGCCATTGGCGATTGTGCAGAACGCGTTCCCGTACTGCCGGGCCGCAGGGCGGTTGAGCAGGTATGGTATACCGGGCGCATGATGGGAGAGGTGGTGGCTCAGACCCTTACCGGCATGCCGACCCCTTACCAACCCGGCCCGTGGTTCAACTCAGCTAAGTTCTTTGATATCGAGTATCAGACGTATGGACATGTACCCGCCCAACGTTCGCCCGGCTTGGCCGATTTTTACTGGGAACATCCGCGCGGAGAAAAGGGCGTGCACGTGGTTTGGGAGAAAGATACCCGCAGGTTTGTAGGTATTAACAGTTTGGGTATCCGCTTGCGGCATGATTGTTTTGATCGCTGGCTTCGCCAGGGTGTGTCGGTTGATTTTGTGATGGAGCATCTGCCCGAGGCCAATTTCAATCCTGAGTTTTCCGAGCGACACGAGCCTGCTATTGCTTCCGCCTTTCAATCGTACCTCTTACCGACAGCCGTATGAAGTTTGTCAAGTGGATCGGGCTTTCCCTCTTTGTTGCCGGCTTCAGCTTTTTTAATTATTTCTTTTTTGCCTCAGACTACCGGCTCACGCCCGATGGTGTGAAAGCCCACCTGGATGATGCGCGTGCTGCGCTTTTTTTGAGCCAGTCGGGCGACCTGATTGATCGCACCGTAGCCTCTCAATTTGATTTTGTAGCCGAGTTAAAGTTGACCGCAGTCCGAGCAAACAAAAAGGTCGAACACGACTACGGCATTCAGGAGAGTGAGTTACAGAAGTTGCTGGAGGCCAGTGCTCCCGTTTTTTCAATCCACCGTGTGGATTCGTTGTGGCGCGACTCAACTCCTGAACATGAGTTTAAGCGTAAGGCTTTCCGCGACTATGGAAGTTGGCTGGATGGGCAACCGGTGACGATAGACCAGTTGACGTTGGTTGCCGATAACATACGCCAATATGCCGTCATTCCCACGTTTGGTTTTGATCGGTATGCAACCAAAGATTTACTCTACTCGCTCACGAAAGCATCCAGCACCGGCCCGTTGCCGAAACAACCGCTCTTATTTCTTTTGCTTTCGGTCGGCCTCGCCCTGGTGGGTGCGCTGATGTTCATCTTTCCGAAACTGGCACGACCCCCGGGCATTCAAAACAATGGCATTTTTTTTCAGGCGATCAAAAACACCGGTTGGTTGGGCGTGTTACTGGGCTCCTGGCTTATCCTTTTTTATGTTGTCTTGTATTTCTATCCGGAGTACATGGTGAACTGGATTATACTGGTTGACCCGGTAAGCCGGTGGATCAGCGGCCATGAGGCGGGCCGTTTTTTCTTATATGGCTTTATTTATACGCTCTGCATTTTGGTGATGGGCGTGCGGTTCCTCATTCACTACCGGCATAGCTCGTATCATCTGTGGCGAACAGCCTCGGTTATGTTTTTTCAGACAGCCTTTGCCTTCCTTATTCCCGAAGTATTAGTACGACTAAACCAGCCGTACTTTGATTTCAAGAATATCTGGCCGCTTGATTACAGTTTTTTCTTTGACTACCGGCTTGACCAGCTCATGGCCAATGGGTCGCTCGGCCTCTTCATGCTGGTCTGGGGCATTGTACTGATTGTGGTGGCAGTACCTGTGCTGGTTTACCTTTTTGGCAAGCGCTGGTATTGCTCCTGGGTATGCGGTTGCGGAGGCCTTGCCGAGACGCTGGGCGATCCTTTCCGCCAATTGTCAAGCAAAAAAATTTCGGCCTGGCGTGTAGAGCGCTGGATGATCCATGCCGTGCTGGTCTTTGCCGTGGTGATGACCGGGGGTGTTTTGTACACGTATTTCACCGGTTCGTCTCAGGTGTTGTTCTTCAACAGTTATGACGTACGCGAGTGGTATGGAGCGCTGATCGGGGCCGGCTTTGCCGGAGTGGTGGGCACGGGCTTTTACCCGTTAATGGGTAATCGTGTATGGTGTCGGTTCGGCTGCCCGCTGGCCGCGTACCTGGGGTTGGTGCAACGGTTTAAATCGCGGTTTCGCATCACCACCAATGGCGGCCAGTGCATTTCTTGCGGCAACTGTTCCACCTATTGTGAAATGGGCATCGATGTTCGTTGGTACGCGCAGCGGGGACAGAACATTGTGCGCTCCTCCTGCGTGGGTTGTGGCGTTTGTTCATCGGTTTGCCCCCGTGGTGTTTTGAATTTAGAAGTACGCGATGAAGCGAACCGGTTCGGCCAGCCGGTATTGACCGGTAACAACGGAGTGATACAGGAGGGTGGAGCGTGAAACCAGTCGTAGACGTCATCATTCCGGCCTTTAACGAGGAAAATGGTGTAGGAGAAGTAGTGCGTGAAATCCCGCGCGCGTTTGTGCGCGAGATTATTGTTGTCAACAATGCCTCTACCGATAACACCGAAGTGATCGCCCGGGAGGCGGGAGCCACCGTTTTGCGCGAACCTGTGCCGGGCTATGGCCGAGCCTGTTTGCGGGGCATCGCTCATGTGCAGTTGGCAGAACCCCTACCCGAGATTATCGTCTTTCTGGATGCTGACCACTCCGACTTTCCGGAAGAGATTCCGAACGTGATTCAACCGATAATAGAAGGAAAGGCGGATTTGGTCATTGGTTCGCGCGCGATCGGCCAGCGCGAACGTGGCTCGATGACACCTCAGCAGGTTTTTGGTAATTGGCTCGCCACGCGGTTGCTTTCCATTCTCTATGGCGCGACCTTTACTGACCTCGGCCCGTTCCGGGCGATACGATTTAACAAATTGTTGGCGCTCAACATGCAGGACAAAACCTATGGCTGGACAGTGGAGATGCAGCTCAAGGCTGCCCGTGATGGGCTCCTGTACGTGGAGGTGCCCGTTCGTTACCGCAGGCGCATTGGCTTCTCCAAGATCTCGGGCACAGTTAAAGGAACGTTACTGGCCGGATACAAGATAATCGCTACCATTCTGAAATACCGTTGATATGTGGTCGGGGGTGATCATTGGGGTGTATATGGTGTCGTTGCTTTTTCTGTTTCTGTTCAGTCTGGGCCAGTTGCATCTGGCCTGGATCTACAGTCGGAAAAAAAAGAGGTTTGCCCCGGTGTCGGCACCGACTGGTTTCGAACCGGTGGTAACCATTCAACTGCCGGTTTACAACGAGCGGTACGTGGTGGCCCGTTTGCTGAACGCGGTTTGTGCGCTCGACTACCCGCGCGAGAAATTGGAAATTCAAATTCTCGATGATTCCACGGATGACACCACTGCGATCATTCTGGAGCTGCTTCAGCATCTGCGGGCCAAGCAGCTTGATATTAAGTTGCTCCACCGCGAAACGCGCACCGGATACAAAGCCGGAGCACTGGATGTCGGGTTTCAATCGGCTCGCGGTGAATTCATTGCCATCTTCGATGCTGATTTCGTGCCTGATCCCGGTTTTTTGAAATCTACGCTGCCGTACTTTCAGCATCCACGCGTGGGTGTGGTTCAAACCCGGTGGGATCACCTCAATCGCAACCAGTCGTGGCTTACCCGTTTGCAGGCGTTTGGCCTCGATGCTCATTTCACCATTGAACAAAGCGCCCGGCAGGCAGCCGGCAGCTTCATTAATTTTAATGGCACCTGCGGCATCTGGCGGAAACCCTGTATTGCCGATGCCGGAGGGTGGCAATCCGACACGCTTACCGAAGATCTTGACCTTAGTTATAGGGCCCAGCTGCGGGGCTGGCAATTTGAGTACCTCGATTCCGTGAAGACGCCCGGTGAGTTACCCGTAGAGATGCCGGCCATCAAGTCACAACAGTATCGCTGGAACAAAGGTGGAGCTGAAACGGCCCGGAAAATGCTGGCGAAAGTATGGGCAGCGGGACTTCCCTTTGTGAAGAAGTGGCATGCCACATTTCACCTGCTCAACAGTACGTTGTTCTTTTTTCTTCTGTTGGCCGCACTGCTCAGTGTGCCGGTGTTATTCATCAAAGCGACCAACCCCTGGCTGCGCCCGCTGTTTCATTTGGGCAGTATTTTTTTAATCGGGTTCTTTTCGATCGCGTGGTTCTATTGGCTGTCCACGCGACAGCATCCGTTACAATTTTTTAGGTTGTTCCCCGGCTTCCTCATCATGTCCATGGGGTTGGCGCTGCACAATGCGTTGGCCGTTGTCGAAGGATGGGTTGGCCGTCAAACTCCGTTCGTGCGAACGCCTAAGTGGGGCCAGGCCGAAACCACGAAACCGATCACGTCCAAGGGAGGAAAGATTCGTGTAACACCGCTTACACTGCTGGAGGGCGCTCTCGCGATTTATTTTGTCTGGGGCGTTGTTCTTGGTTTTCAGCTGCGGGACTGGGGTCTCCTGTTCTTTCATGTGATGCTGGCACTCGGTTTTGGTTTTGTGTTTTTCCTTTCGCTGAAGCCTGTTCGCTATGCCTGAGTTACGCATTTCCCGGCTAGCCATTCTCCTGATTTTCGTCTGCCTGGTTGTGTGCATTCAATATGGAATGTCGCGCGAGCAGAGCATGTTATTGACCACGGCTTATGTTGTTCTGTTCGCGCTGTATGTTTGGATCGTTCGGTCAGCAACTCCAACCGAAGGGCGTTTTTGGATAACCGGAGCGTTGCTGGCACGCATTGCTCTGCTGGCGGCTGTTCCCAATTTATCCGAGGACGTCTATCGCTACATCTGGGATGGTCGCGTGTGGCAAAGTGGCGGAAATGCCTTTGCTTTGGTGCCAGCCGATGCCAAGCAATTGAACATCCCCGGCTTAGACGAGGCGCTATTCAACCAGCTCAATAGCCCCGAGTACTTTTCGGTGTACCCACCCGTTTCTCAATTCTTGTTTTGGCTGATCACCTGCCTGTCACCCGATTCGGTTATGGGGAGTATTATCGTTTTGCGTCTGCTGGTGATTGCCGTTGAAGCGGGGACCATCGTCTTGCTGATTCGTTTACTGAACGGGAGCGGCCGGCCGGCCACATCGGCACTCTGGTATGCGTTGAATCCGCTCGTCATTCTTGAGCTATCGGGCAATGTGCATCTTGAGGCGTTCATGATCTTCTTTATGCTTCTGGCTATTTATCTTCTTTTCAAAAGGCGAACAGCATGGAGTGCAGTCGCGTGGGTTGCCTCGATAGGGATTAAGTTGATGCCGATCCTGTTGTTACCGGCATTGATTTCACTCGTTGGCCGTTGGCGGTCGATTCGCCTGTATGCACTGGTGGCGGCCGGGTTGTGTTTGTTGTGTATTCCGGTGTTTGGGTCAGATGGGGGCATGGCGAAAGGCGTGGGGTTGTTCATTCAAAAATTTGAGTTCAATGCGAGCATCTATTATCTCGTGCGGGAATTTGGCTGGTGGAAGTACGGATACAACACGATTGCCGAAACCGGATGGAAGTTGACACTCGTTGCCGGCCTTTTGATTTTGTTCTACAGTTTTCTTCCCTACGCGCGTGTGGGTAACCTGATCGAACGATTGGCAGGGCGCGGGATGAACGTCTTGTTCATTTTTTTTCTGTTTGCCACCACCGTGCACCCGTGGTACTCGACCACACTCCTGGCATTGTGCACACTTACCGTCTTGAGGTATCCTGTGGCGTGGTCAGCCGTTATTTTTCTAACCTACACAGGTTATTCCACAGCAGGCTATGTAGAACAACCTGCGCTTGTGCTGTTGGAGTATGGTGTGGTGATCGGGTATGTTTTGTTTGAGGCTATGATTAGGCCAAGACTTCCCCACCTTTGAGCAACACTTAGCGTGACCGTTGTATTAAAACTCCAACAATTGTGTGCGGTGAGGCGGGTTAATGTGAAGAAGTTTATGTCAAAAACTCCGGTTGGTGGTCATGGTCTATCGGAGTTCTTTTTTCTTGAATTGGAAAAGCGGTAACCCGCGGTTAAAAACCAATACGAAGTCAAAGTATCAAAGTCGTAGAAGGTTCCAAAAAACTCAATTGGCCGCGTTCGTGAGTGAATCCCTCCCGACTGAAACCGCAAACCCAACGAGAATCTATTCTTGACAATATCAGCACCAACGGTTGGAGTGATAACCAGCGGGCGTAGGGTGTTCCTGAGGTTTGCAGCAACCTCCTGTGCCCCAGCACAATTAGTGCATTGCAAATAGTAGTCATCCTCTGCGGCAATTGGTACGTTAACACTTAAACCTGCGCTCCATTCAATGCTCAATTTCTGGCTTTTAAACTTCACCAACAGGGGAAACTCGATATTGCGGTAGACCCGGCTGGCCAGTTGATAGCGAATTGGGTTTCTGACCGTATTATTAAATGTTTCCACGGACAGTCCATCCTGAAAGTAATTAAGCCCCGATTGAAATGATAAACGATTGGTCAATTTGGTGGATAAGGTGACACTCAAAATCAAATACGTTTTGCCGGGGGGGGGCCTACATTAACCGTAATACTGTCGCAAACGGCAACGCCCGAACTTTGACTTTTTTGATAGAACCCGAATGAAAGTCCCCACTCAACGCGTTGCCCAAGCGAGGGCAAAGCCGACTCTAAAACAAGAAGAATGATGAATTGGGCTTTTAGTAGAGTGAGGACTTTCATGGTGAATCTTTTACGCCCTAATTTCGCTGGTGAACGAAAAATGACATTCTTTGTCCGGGTGCGTATTCTGTTCCTTCGCCATCCGTGTTATCACAGTAACTAACGAAGTGTTCGGCCAAGTCATAGTCTTCATTGAGTTTTGTCACGCTTCATGATAGTATGGAGCACGAATGTGGATGATGAGAAATTCATGGGTTGGCGTGACGATTTTTTTTTCCATGCAGGCTAAAAAAATGATAGTTCAATGAAAATGTTGAGTATCTGCAATCCACATTGAATTCATGTATTGAGTTGTTAAAAGTGATTTTCTGTGTCAAACTGTTTGAAAAAAGCTGTTGAATTCTGAAATCCAACGACACGCGCTTGTACTTCACACCAAGTCCATAACTGCCAAAAATCACGAAGTTTCGATAGGCGTCATCAATCTGATTAACAATTTCGGCTACTCCGGGGTGTTTATTGCCAAAAGAAACGTCTACACTTTCGCTGGGCCGGAACTTTGTGTTGATCTGTAGGCTTGGACCAGCGAAAATGTAAAGATCGATTTTTTTATATGTAACCAGCCTCAACCTTGGCAAGATGACGAGTTCGAACGTGTTGGTAGCCAGTGAAGCACCTTTCTTAACAGGACAAAAAGTACATTGCTCAGCTTGATTGAATACTAAAAACCCTAAGAACTGCTGCCTATACAGCAGGGAGTTTCGTAAAGACAGATGTTTCGAGAATGAGATTTCATAAAAGAACCCCAGAAAAGCCTCACGGTTTGGAGTTGTCGGATCATGTATTACGACAACATCACCCGCCACAGCTCCACCGGTTATTTTAGGAGCATAAACTCCGACACTTGGACCAAATGATTGCTTTTGCCCTATTAGTGTACTTGGTAGAGCGAGGGAAAAAGCAGATAAAAGCATAAGCCCCCTAAGGGGGCTTATGCCGGGTGTTTTAGCGTTCTTTAACATTGAAATTGACCCTTCCCGTGCTGTATTCATAACCTTCGTTGTTAGCCTTGTCACAATATGCAACAATTGATTCTCCCAACAAATCATCGCCATCGGTGATGGTGAAAGACAACTGACTTGTCACCGTGCTACTCGTTCCACCGCTATTATCGAATTTCGAACTGAAACTCGTGCTGTAGGTAGTTGTGGTTCCTGGATCTTTTTCAACCCAGAAATAATGCATCGCATTGCCATAAACCGATTTGTCCCACGTTACAATTTCGGTATTTATCGACTTCCATGCAGGTTTACAAGAAAAAACCAAGTTTAATTTGAAGACTTCATTTTTTGGGGCTAATGTGATAAGCAATCGTCAACATAGAAGAGGTCTGGTTCGTGCCAAAGGGATAGCGCTGCCCCCATACCGAGATATCACTGGTAATTGTACGCGAGATATTGGCAGCCACCCTGCCGATTACGGATATGCGCCAAACTTTTATTTGTACGCCTAGTGCATAACTGCATGTAAACGGTTTAATTGAATTGTCTTCGATAGCTTTTAAGACATCGAACACACCCGGGTGGAGCCCGAATGATGGTGAATACTCGTATGACTGGCCATTTTTCAAGTTCATTTCCAAGTTTATGCCCACCAATATGCCTATATCAACAGTATTCTTTTTTAAAGGTAAAATGAATTGAAGGCTAATTGGCAACTCAAACGTTCGATATGAAACGCCCCCGCCTTTACTAACCGGACATAGAGCGCAGGTAGCTTCAGCGTTATACGCCAACACCGATAGATCATTTCGGTAGGTATTGATTTCAACTCGAAAAGAGAAGTTACGTATTACGTCACGCTGAAAAAAAAGCCGAGGGATATCCAAGGACCACCGCCTCCGGATTGGTTTCGTACAGAGATGCTGTCGCAATTGGCACCTCCTGCTTTTGTTAGATACTGTAAACCTAACTGCGGTCCAAAACTGGCCTGAGCAAAAAGGTTAGAGACTGAAATAAGGAGTATCAGTATGATTTCTAAATGCTTCGTTGTTGTAAAAAACTGGCGAGACGGAATACATCCGCCCCGCCAATACATGACTATTGTCTAATGTGGAAAAATACGTAACCAACTCCGGTAGTATACTGATATCCTCCATTGGTCGTCTTATCACAGTACTCCACGATCGCTTCTCCAAGGGCGTAGTCTTCATTACTTATTGTCACTTTCACCTGTCCCGTTACGGATGTTTTTGTACCACCGGTTCCCTCATATTGGGTCGTCATAGATAATGATATCTCAACCGGATCACCACTATCTTCCTCGTACTATGTATATTTCATCATGTTACCAAACGTTGATTTATCCCAATTCATAACTTCAGTTGGATAAAAGTCAACCCAAGTTGTCCAGCAGTTAAGCCCTAGCCAGTTGCAATTTTTGAATTTGTGTCGGGCATCACCTGCGCTGAGGCGGGTTGATTTGAAAAAAATACATTTCAAAACTTGCGCGGCTGTCACGATCTGTTGGAATTCTTTCTTCGGAATCCATAAAAATGATAACCAACTGAAATCAGGACAAAATTACTATTCACAATATGCGGGTATGAGTTTCCGTTGAGACTCAGGTTGTTCATCATTGAGGGCCCAGTCATATCCAACCAGCGCACGAGCGCAAATACCCGCGAATACCGAATTCCAAAACCGTAGGTTAAAAACAACTGGTTAGACTTATACCCGTCCCAAAGTTGGTTGATCACTTCAGCTACACCCGGATGCTTGGAGCCAAAAGAAACCGGGGGCGGTTGCGCCCCCGGTTGATAATCATAACGGAAGTGAAAGCTTACACCACCATTAACAGATAGCGCCAATTTCCCAAGATGTATCAAATTCAGGTCCGCATTGGGGTAAAACTCGATGATATTGATACCGAAACCTCCTTGTTTGCGTACGGGACAGAACTGACATTGCTCGGCAGCATTCCACACAGTAAAACTCGCAAATTGCTGGGTGTAGTTGATCTGGCTGCTAACCGACAAATATTTGTTAACTCGATAGCTTATCCCCAGGCCGATCATGCGCTCACTGTCACCAGCATCCGGAGTCGTGGTTACCTGAACATCGCCTGCTGTAGCGCTCCCCGCTACGGAGGGAATGTAGTTGCCAAGTATTGGCCCAAACGAGAGCCTTGGTGTTTGACACAGGCCCTCAAGCATGAAAAGTTGGACGACAAATGCAACTAACCACTTCATATCTTATCTCTCTTTTACATTGAAATAAATTTTGCCTGTGCTATACTGATAACCTTCGTTGTTAGCCTTGTCACAATATTCTACAACTGCCTCCCCCAATAAATCATCTTCGGTTGTAATAGTAAAAGACAACGTGTTGGTTAAAGTTGATTTGGACCCGTCTGTATTGTCAAACGTTGTACTAAAACTAGTGCTAAGAGTTGACTGGGTTCCCGGATCCTTTTCAACCCAGAAGTAGTGCATGGCATCACCATAAGTCTCTTTATCCCATGTGATAATCTCCAAATTGACGTTTTTCCAGGCAGGCTTACAGGTGAAGCCAGGGAACGGACAGTTCTTAAAATCTCGGTCGGGCCAGGAGATAAACTTTGTAACCTTCGCCACCGCACCGTTTGGCCTTGCGAAAGTTACAGTAACTTCAATCTCTAGTCCTCCGTCAAACCATTGACTTGCAAAGTTGAAATCCCTGATCGAAGAAAATTTCATCCTTACCAATTCATCTTTGTTATTTCTCGTATCCCTATCACACGGCACCGGCCCGGAATTGAAGCCGCCACCGGAGGATCCACCACCACTATAACACGAGTTAACCGCGGTGTAATAATCCGAACGGTAATAGTAGTTGTACTCGTCAGTGGAATAGATGGGCGTAAGGGTCATACAAACGACATCGTCAAACATTTGCGCCCGTCCGCCACTGGCAGATTTACCGCTCTTTGCCGTGGCCATTACACGCTCATTTTCGCTGATAACAATCACCAGTTGGTCGGGTTCCTCGGTGGCGCTCAGCCGGTGCTCATTGCCTTCGGCATCAAAAGCTATTAATTCGTCACCTTCTTTTTCCGGCACATAGGCAACCAGCGGAATCCGCGTGGCTGTATCCCAGTTCTCGATCGAGTCCTTCGCAAGCGATGGAATGGCAACCTGTAAAAGAGGGTGCAGCGTGCCGAGGGAATCCAGCAGACCGGGGGCGGTACCCACTCGCGAATCCGCACGCGCAGCGGGAAACAAAACCTCCGCTAACGTTTTTCCTGTAGCCTTACCTGCCGAAGAGGCTGATCGGCCAATTTCCCGGTCTTTTTCAAATTGAAACAAAAAATTGTTGTCGCCATCAAATCGGTTTAATGTCCGGTCTTTTATAAAGTCTCTTACATTTTGGTCACTCAAAGATGCGGCAAGCGACTTCGCGAAATGCTGCGACAATTTGTCTTTGACGGTTGCCGATGGTACTGATTTTACGCTACGTTCCTCCAGCAGCGATTCATCGGTACAACCCAACACCAAAACAAAGAGAATGAGGGAGCTTATCGCTCCCGGGCGGAAAAGAGCCCACGGGGGGGGGATGATTTTTTTAACATGGCATTTTGGTTTATGTGAAACATGGGATAAAAGTAATACCCGCTGTTCTTCAAATGCCATTGAACTTTGCGTTAAATGGTACATCGCAAAGCAAGGGGTGTTAAGCATTGCCGTCAACATTTTTAGGGTGTTTCGGGCATTGCCGCCCCTAATACCATAATTAAAATTTGAGGAATTCGACTATTCCTTACATGCCACTAAAGGCGATGATTGAAAAATCTGACAGGGCGTATTGGCAGCATTGCCAGGATGACGAGCTCTCCTTACTTTTTGGAATACGCCACGCCTATCACTCCGCCTTCTGGTTTGCGAATTTCCCGAGGCGTGGTTCGGTGCTTTGCCTGCCTCGCACGCCTGTCGAGTTGTGCGCCAGCATTGGTGCGAGAGTTCACGAACAGATGATGTTAAGATGGATAACAGGCATATTCGCGAGTTTTGTTTTTATGAAGAAGGGAGATATTCTTTTGCTTTCCGGCAGTGTCTTGTTTTGGATTCCATGGGTAACTCAAGGTTTAAGAAAAAAACGAAAGAGATAAAGTATTGGCATTGCACCACGAGCAGTAAGTAAAAGCAGGGCAATCTCAGGCTTGTTAGTGAAACCGCCCGATTTGTCTGCAAGCAACACCAAGAGCGGTGGTGTGGTCAGCCGTTATTTTTCTAACCTACACGGGCTATTCCACAGCAGGCTATGTAGAACAACCTGCGCTTGTGCTGTTGGAGTATGGTGTGGTGATCGGGTATGTTTTGTTTGAGGGTACAGTCAGGGAGGCCAAACCCAAATCAGAGTTTTACGAGTGAAGTTTTGTTAATCCATTGCTCCAATCGCCAGATCCGGGAGCACCAGCCCACTTTGTTTCACTGTTTGTTCTGTTCGAGGATATA
>Ga0209972_10000130_pt1 | contig 69645 bp, 56 predicted proteins | sample NOAtaG_7_FD_187302 | JGI IMG/M metagenome (GOLD analysis project Ga0209972, IMG submission 187302) | Freshwater lake microbial communities from Lake Erie, under a cyanobacterial bloom - NOAA_Erie_Diel1S_2200h metaG (SPAdes) (version 2) | ecosystem: Environmental > Aquatic > Freshwater > Lake ... | reverse complement strand
AGATGGCCTTGGCTTTGTTGGACAAAGAGAAATCCACCAAAATGTCCAAACGATCAAAACGGTTGACCGCTGCATTGGATGATGATTACAGAAGTTTGGTGCTAAAATGTTAAAAGCGATTTCCCTGAAGCCGACTGCGACTCAATTTGAAAAACACAAGTTACGTAAACTTAATTCTCTGGCTCAAAGCTGCCAGCGGATCTTAATTTTGAAGAGCCAATACGCCCTTCTCTTTTGCGTCTAAAGCAGACGATCCCATCAAAAACTCATCCACCGCCCGTGCCGCTTCGCGTCCTTCGCTAATGGCCCAAACCACTAATGACTGACCCCTTCGTGAATCTCCGCAAGCGAAAATATTTTCTGCAGAAGTTTGATAGCGTTGACACTTGATGTTTCCACGATCATCATAGTCTATTCCTAGTTGATCAAGTAGGCCGTTGTGTTGTGGATGTAGGAATCCCATTGCCAACAAAGCTAATTCACATGGAATTACTTTTTCTGTCCCTGGGATTTCAATAAATGCTGGTGCCTTGCCAGCTTCCTGTTTTACGTCCACTTCAGCAACTTTCAAACCGGTTAGGTTTCCATTTCCGTCCCCCACAAACTCTTTTGTTACTATGGACCATTTGCGTTCACAACCTTCTTCGTGGGAAGAGGATGTGCGCATTATCATTGGCCAACTTGGCCAAGGCATCGAAGCAGTTCTATCTTTAGGTGGCTTTGCTAGGATTTCAATTTGTGTAACTGACTTTGCGTGATGTCGATTGCTGGTGCCTACACAATCTGAACCGGTATCTCCTCCGCCAATAACGACTACGTTTTTATGCGTTGCCCAAATTTCTTCTTCCGCTATTTTTTTGCCACTCACTCTTCTATTTTGTTGAGTGAGAAATTCCATCGCGGGATACACACCCTTTAAATTTCTACCGGGTATAGGCAAATCTCTTGGTATGGTAGAGCCAATGCAAAGAAGCACTGCATCAAAGTCATCATGCAATTGTTGAACGGAAATACTTTCTCCTACCGCTGCATTCACAATAAATTTGACGCCCTCTTCTTTCATCAGGTTGATTCTGCGATCAAGCACCTGCTTATCCAATTTAAAATCAGGAATGCCGTAGCGGAGAAGTCCACCCACTTCGTCAGCGCGCTCAAAAATTGTTACATCATGCCCTGCGTAATTGAGCTGCGCGGCTGCCGCTAATCCGGCAGGGCCAGATCCGATGATGGCAACTTTCTTTGTTGTTCTTGTGATAGGAATTCGGGGCTTGGCATAACCCTCTTCAAACGCCTTTTCAATAATCATCTTTTCGATGTACTCGATCGTAACCGGGGGTTTGTTGATCCCCAACACGCAGGAAGCTTCGCAGGGTGCAGGACAAATTCTTCCCGTGAATTCCGGGAAGTTGTTGGTTGAAACAAGCGTTTCATAGGCGAGCTTCCAGTTGCCTTGATACACCGCATCATTGAATTCAGGAATGATGTTTCCTAGCGGACAACCTGAATGACAAAACGGAGTACCACAATCCATACAACGCGAAGCCTGCTTCACTCCTATCTTCGTATCGATCGCAGCATCTACCTCATTGTAGTCGTTGATGCGTTCTTTTGGATCGCGTTTTTTCGGCAACTCTCTATCAAACTCTAAAAATCCGGTTGGCTTTCCCATAGCTCTAAATGTTCAATGATCAATTAATCAATTTTCAATGACCTACTCATCGGCAAATTGAGGCATTGGCTAATTGGCTTATTCTGTTTTTTTCTAACACAGCTATTCGCCTTTGGATTTCTTCTTTCTTTCATTTTCTAGCTCTCTTTCAAGGTGCACGATCATCTCATCTTTGGCTTTTATAATATCCTCTTTTGATTTGATACACAGTTGAAACAACTCAGCATCACCAATGACCACGCCATTATGGTTGTGATTATTGTTTTGAATATGCACCGTATTTTTGTCTGGAGAAATCAAATCAGCAATTGATATTTTGTAAAAACTAGCCAATTTTTCAAGAATGTCTAATTTTGGCTGTGTTTTATCGCTCTCTATCATGTGATAGTTTGATTGAGCCATCTCTAGATAATCAGCAACAACTTGTTGAGAGAAACCTTTTACTTCTCTCAATTGCCGGATGCGTGTACCAAGTTGCATAAAATTGGATTTCGTTGGTTTATCTGTTTCTGCTATAAAGTTATCAATTATTGATATAATTTTATACTCTGTTTTTTTAGTAAGTTTTTTACGAGAATTTACTTTTGATTGGTACTCAACTTTTTTCCAGTCACATTTAAATCTCAAATCTATGAAAATGAAATTTACAACCTTTCACATGAGAAGTTTTTCGCGTTTAACAGTTTTGTTATTTTTACTAACGTTTGCTACTCAATGCAGAAACGACCTTGACGTTAGTCCTAAATCCGATGGTTATCTAGTGCCAACAACTGTAAAAGATCAACTTTCCACAAAAATGGCTAAAATCCTTGCAAAAAAGATGGCTGATCAAGCTACCCGGGAGTTTATCAAACAAAATGTTCTAAAAAAATTTGACGAAGACTACAATTTCTTGTTCGTAGATTCATACCGATTTCTTTTGGATAAAGGGAAAGACGCATCTTTTATCGATTCGGTTATCAGGTATCACCCACTCATGCAAATTGTGGTTCCAGAACTTTCTACAGTGGCACCTGAAGACTGGAATACAACTTCTCATGTGCCGTTGGTTGCAGTGGTTCCAGAGCTTCATCGGCCAGGAAATGATACGATTATTGGCGCGTATGATGTTACAGGAACTTTGCATAAACTGAGTACCATAAAAGACCCGAAGCAACATATTGTTGTGATTAGCGAGAATGTTAGAACACAATTTTATCTCACGGGCACAGAGCCTACAATTGAAAAAATCAGAAAGGCCAAAAATGGAAGGGCTTGTGATATTTTTTTAAGAGTGCCAAGCCCAAACTATGTTACGACAAGCAAAACAGGAAGTTACTACTTAAAAAAGGAAGTAGCGCGACTTTACAATCTGGTAGAAGAAGGGTGTGATGGAGGAGGCGGAGGTGGAGGCTACTATGGTGGTGGTCCGCCACCAAATAACACCTCAAGTTGCCAGAGACAAACAATGTCGCCTGATCGTAAAGATATAATAGGTGACATGTCGTACCAGAACATGAGTGTGTTAAGGTCAGTTGCCGACTGGACGGGTAGCGCAAAAGACTTTAAAATGGACATAGACTATGGAGGTATAAATGGATCACCTGTCAAAAATTTTGCTGTCTATTTTTGGGTCAGCAGACACACGTCATCATCATGCGATTTTTTTTGGTGGTGTTGGGCGACACAATTTAATCCAAATGTTCCAACTCTATCATGGGATAGGACAAATGATGGTAATCAGATGAAATATACTTTGTGGGCTTTGGGCAATGGGGCAACAACAACAAATACACAAACATATACTGCCACAGGTGAGGGAGGTTTGAGTTTGTCATACACAGTTACGAAATCGGTCTCAAGTAAGGATCAGATATTGGGGCAGGACTATGTTAAGTATTGTGATGTAGCAAATGGACAAGGCACTAGATACGCTGTTGGTCAATATGCCTATTTTTATATACATCGATGATTTTAGCTAGGTTTTTTATCTTTGGTTTTGCAGCTATTATTTTCTTTGTTAACGAGGCAAAAGGACAATTTTGCTATGGGGCGCAAGTTCAAAATTTTGGAGGGGCGAAAAGGGGGGCTGTTGTAGCGGATTCAATTTTGGTAGTCGCTGACTCCAAAGGATCAATAAGTGAATTTAATGTTCCATCAATTGGACTTTTTCTCGAATACAAGCCAGCAGGAAAGATTCCAATATTTTTTCGATCAGAAGTCAATTTTAGGCCAAGCCCAATCGGGCTTGGTCTTACAATTTACAATGGAAAATCTTTTGGAGGCAAACCTGATGCTGTTTACACCTACAAGGCTTTGAATTTTGCGTTTGATGTACCAATCAGTCTATCCTATAATATAATCCAACGAGAAAAGCTCTCAGTCCTAAAGTTACGAAATTTGGAAATTGGCGTAATCGCAGGATTCACAATCCAGTTTCTCGCAAAAGGAGATAGAGAGACTTATCCTATCGCAAAAAACTTCAATTCACCTGGTATATCCGATGTAAACTTTGCGATCTACAATACCATTAAATCGGCTAACTATTTCTATAATTATGGCGTCAGAATAAGACTCGGTCACTTTCTCGCTACCTACAGGCGCGATTTGCTGTTAACTAATTCCGGAACCAATGATCTTAACGTATGGGGGAATACTTACTCCTTTAGAACTAACTATGATTATCAGTCAGTTTCTTTAGGATATGTATTTAGTTTTAGAAAGCGGACTAAAAACGAAACAGAGAATGTCAAATAAACTTCAGGTCATAGCGCTAGCACTAGTACTTCTTGTCTGTACAACTACTCCAGCATTTACGCAACTAACCGTAGCCTACTATCAAAGTAATTTGCCATTTGTGTCCATCAACTATGAGTTCAAAAGTAAGCTGAGGCCTGAAATGAGAATAGGGTCGGATAATTTTCTTAACAATGTGGCGCTAGAGGCAATTGTAAATTATAACTTTATTAGAAACGAAGATTTTGAATGTTATCTTGGCATAGGAGGTAGGGCGAATGTTTTTGGTGGTTTGGTGATCCCTCTTGGCGTAAATTTTTATCCCTTGCCGGATAAGCGTTTTGGCTTACATATTGAACTAGCTCCCATTTTTACCAGCAATCAGTTCACAGAAAACATCCTTCGTGGTAGTTGGGGCATTCGTTACCGATTTACAAAGCAACAATAATTCTGTAAGTGTTTTTTCAATACAGCTACAAGCCCGTTGCCTGAAGCTTTCGGCTTGCAGCTTTTTGTAGAACAGCTTTGTAATCTATCGGCAGCCGCTATTTGCTTTGGGTAAATTCATGATGCGATAAGATCATTTTCTTTAATAGCGCTTCGTCTTTATTTTCCAATGTATCTAACAGCACCATTTCCATGTTGCAGTTTTTTACAAACGTCTTGTTTACATCCCATACGTAAGCAACCCCACCGCTCATACCAGCGGCAAAGTTTCTTCCGGTATCCCCTAAGATTACGACAGAACCTCCTGTCATGTATTCGCAGCCATGGTCACCCACACCCTCTACTACTACTTGCACTGCTCATAACTTTCAATTCTCCTTTCCCCGTCAAAATCTTTCTCAAGGGGTGACTCTTTTTATTTTGTTTTTTGCACCACGGGCTCTTTGAGAAATAGATCCTTGGATACAATTTCACCACCGTGCCACAAAGTGTCGGCACTCAGATCAATTTGTTGTCCGGGCCACTCAATATAGTAACTCCGATTGGCCACCTGTTTGAAAAGGATTGGGTTACTTAGGATTGAAAAAACAGGCAACTTAAAATAGGGTTCCATATTGAACATTTTTGCAATGCCGTCATCAAATTCCAGCTTTAGATGGAAATCTTCGGTGGCAAATAATGAAACAATCTTTCTCACTTTATTTTAGTGCTTCTATATCAAAAACAGGTTGCCCACTTACGGCCAACTTCCAATTGGCCATTAATTCATCGTGGTGAATCTCCATCCACGCGTTTACTAACTTCAATTTCTTTTTTGGAAAATCGCCAGCTAGCACTTCACAATCGGGGATGCTCACCACTGCTTGCCACTCCGCATGCTCTATATGTACATGGGGCAGTTTGTGTTCTTTATTATCCATAAAAAACATCCTCACTATTATTCCATAGAACATTGAGATTACAGGCATCCGTCTCTTTTTTGAAATTGATATCCAAAAATACGAAAACGCATCGTTCAACTCAAAGACTCCGTTCGAAACAAGGCTTGTAACCCTAAAAAGGATGAACCTACCCAGGTGGCAGATGGGGGATTTTCTTTAAAATCGTTAACTAAAAGCCAGTAGCTTTAAGCTTGTGGCTAACAGCTTTTTGCAACACGGCTTTATAATCTATCGGCATCACTTTTACAAAATGTTTGAACGCGGTCTGCCAATAACTTAGAAGGTGAGCCGCTATTTTACTTTGGGTAAATTCATGATGCGATAAGATCATTTTCTTCAACAGCAACTCGTCTTCATTTTCCAATGTATCTAACAACACCATTTCCATGTTGCAGTTTTTCACGAAGGTTTTGTTCACATCCCACACGTAGGCAACACCACCGCTCATGCCGGCAGCAAAGTTTCTTCCGGTATCTCCCAATATCACCACTGTACCACCTGTCATGTATTCACAACCATGATCACCCACACCCTCTACTACTACTTGCACACCTGAATTGCGCACGGCAAAACGTTCACCGGCCATTCCATTGATATAACTTTCACCGGAGGTGGCTCCAAAAAAAGCTACGTTACCAGCAATGATATTTTTTGAGGCATTGTACGTTGATTTTTTATTCGGATAGAGAATCAGCTTTCCTCCCGATAACCCCTTTCCAAAATAGTCATTAGCATCACCTTCCAATTCAAACGTTACGCCACCCGTGGTAAATGCACCAAAGCTTTGTCCCGCAGTGCCTGTGAATTTATAATGGATTGTATCTTTTGGCAGCCCCGGCCCTCCATAAATTTTCGAAATCTCATTGGACAGCATGGCCCCCACTGCCCGATCTTGATTGGAAATAGAAAAACTGTCATTTACATTTTCCACATTCTTCAAAGCACCTTGTGCTTTGACGATCAATTTCCGATCGAGCACATTTTCAATTTCATGATCTTGTTCTTCTTGTTTGAACAAGGCTACTTCCAAGTTCATGGGCTCTTTGAAAAGCAACGGAGACAAATCCAAGTGTTGATTTTTCCAATGCGCATCGCCTTCACTCAATTCAAGTCGATCGGCCTGCCCCACCATTTCGCTCACTTTTCTAAAACCCAACTCAGCCATGATTTCACGCAGCTCCTCCGCCAAAAACTCAAATAAGTTCACCACATATTCCGGCTTACCTGTAAATAGTGCCCGCAATTCTTTGTTTTGAGTGGCTACGCCAACAGGGCATGTATTCAAATGGCATTTGCGCATCATAATGCAGCCGGAAGTCACCAATGCGGCTGTCGCTACTCCCCATTCTTCTGCGCCAAGCAAAGCGGCAATCGCTAAATCTTTTCCTGTGCGAATCTGTCCATCGGTTTGCAATACCACTCTTCCACGCAACTTATTTTTTACTAACGTTTGATGCGCTTCCGCCAACCCAAGCTCCCATGGCAAGCCGGCATGTCGTATCGAGCTGATAGGTGATGCACCCGTGCCACCATCATGACCGGCAATTAAAATCACATCTGCATGTGCTTTGGCCACACCAGATGCAATTGTACCCACACCGGCTTCAGAAACTAACTTCACACTAATACGCGCTTCGCGATTGGCATTTTTCAAATCAAAGATGAGTTGCGCTAAATCCTCGATAGAATAAATATCATGATGGGGTGGAGGCGAAATCAACCCAACGCCAGGAGTGGAATGACGTACTCTTCCAATCCAGTCATCTACTTTATGACCCGGTAGCTGACCACCTTCACCAGGCTTGGCTCCTTGCGCCATTTTTATTTGCAATTCTTTCGCATTGGTCAGGTAATGACTCGTTACACCAAAACGCCCGGAAGCGACTTGCTTGATAGCCGAGTTCTCAGAATCGCCACCTGCCTGTCCGGCAGACAGGTTTGCCTTTTTTACAAATCGAATTTCATCTTCACCCCCCTCGCCACAATTGCTTTTTCCACCGATGCGATTCATCGCAATCGCCAAGGTGCTGTGCGCTTCATGGGAAATAGATCCAAAGGACATCGCACCTGTAGCGAATCGTTTGAAAATACTTTCTTTCGTCTCCACTTCGCTGAGTGGAATAGACTTCCCCGCCTGTCCGGCAGGCAGGGCCTTTTTAAATTTTAGCAAGCTGCGAAGCGTGATCGCTTTTTCACTTTGGTCGTTGATGAGAGTCGAATACTTTTTGAAAAGGCTGTAATCTTTTGCTTTGGTAGATTGCTGTAGTAAATGAATCGTCTGTGGATTGAATAGATGAGCTTCACCACGCTGCTTCCATTGATAGACTCCGCCTACTTCTAATTTTGGATTTGAATTGGCCGTCTTTGGGAAAGCCAATGAATGTTTTGCCAGTGCTTCTTTGGCGATGTCATCCAGTTTTAAACCACCAATGCGAGAAATGGTTCCCGTAAAATAAGGGGCGATGACTTCTTGATGAATTCCCAAGGCTTCGAAAATCTGAGCTCCATGGTACGATTGCAATGTGCTGATGCCCATTTTGCTCATCACCTTGAGTAACTCTCCGGCAACGGCCTTTTTATAATTGTAGAGCGCTTTCTCTTCGGTGAGTTCCTCACTAAAAAGGTTCCGCTTCTTCATGTCGTGAATGGTTTGATACACCAAATAGGGATTAACACCAGAAGCACCAAAGCCCACAAGCGTAGCGTAGTGGTGGGTTTCCCACACATCACCGGCCTCGACCAACAACCCCACTTTCCCGCGAAGACCTTTTCGAATTAATTCATGATGCACGGCAGATACAGCTAACAGTGATGGAATCTGCGCATGACCGCTGTCAAAACTTCTATCGGAAAGAATGATGATGGTAAACCCATCTTCAATCGCATCCGTCACGTATTGACAGACACGGTTTAGTCCTTTCTCTAATGAACCCGGCTCTCCATCGGCTTTGAAGTAGGTGTAAATCGTTTTGGTTTGCAGATGGCGGTGATCGATGTATCGAATTTTCTCTAATTCATTGTTGGATAAGATGGGAGTTGGTAATTCCAATGTGATGCAATGCTCGGGAGATTCTTCTAATAAGTTGAGTGAGCCACCCACATGTGATGCCAGCGACATCACCAATCGCTCTCGAATCGGATCGATGGGTGGATTGGTAACTTGTGCGAAAAGTTGCTTGAAGTAACTCGACAAATGTTGCGCTTGTCGGGATAGCACGGCCAATGGAGTATCGTTACCCATAGAGCCCAATGCTTCTTTACCCGTCTCACACATTTGTGCCAAGATCATACGCAAGTCTTCGGATGTATAGCCGAATGAAATCTGTCGCTTTAAGAATGTAATGGGGTCATACTTGTGAAAACTTCCTCCGGGTTCAGGCAAATCGATGAGGCGGACTTTATTTTCTTTCACCCATTTTCCATAAGGTTGGCGAGTGCAGATGTCTTTCTTCAATTCATCATCGCTGATGATGCGGCCTTGTTCTAAATCGACCACAAACATTTTTCCCGGTTGCAATCGCCCTTTCGAAACTACCTTAGCGGGATCGATGTCAATCACGCCTACTTCAGAGGCCATCACCACAAAGTCATCGTCTGTTACTACAAAGCGAGAAGGTCTTAGCCCATTTCGATCCAAGGTGGCGCCCACAATTTTCCCATCGGTAAAAGTGATGGAGGCCGGGCCATCCCAAGGCTCCATCAGGTTCGCGTGGTATTCGTAAAAGTCTTTTTTCTCTTCCGTCATCGCCTCGTTACCATCCCACGCTTCTGGGATGAGCATCATCATCACATGAGGTAATGGGCGGCCTGCATGAACGAGCAATTCAATTACATTATCAAGATTGGAAGAATCAGATTGCTTGGGGTTGCAAATCGGTAAAATCATGTTCAACTCTTCGCGCGTAAAGTGAGGCGAGGAGAAAAACGCTTCTTTGGATTTTAACCAATTGATATTGCCCTGCACCGTATTGATCTCGCCATTGTGCGCAATGAAACGAAACGGTTGTGCGAGTCGCCAGGAGGGAGAAGTATTGGTAGAAAAACGAGAATGGATCACAGCTAAGGCGGAGACTACCTCTTCATTTTCTAAATCCGGAAAATAGGGTTTTAGTTGTCCACTGGTAAGCATGCCTTTGTAGGCAATTGTTTTATAAGACAGCGTAGAAAAATAGAATTGATTGTCGACACCCTTGATCGATTCGGTGATTAAATGCGTGACGTATTTTCTGAGTATGAAAAGTTTGCGTTCAAATTCTTCGGGATCAACTCCTGCATCCAACCGCTTTATGAAAACCTGCTCCATCACAGGCTCTGCCAATAGTGCGGTTTCTCCAAGTTCCTTGTTATTTGTTGGGAGCACCCGATAGCCGAGGAGTCCCATTTTCATTTTTTTGATTTGCCGATTCAATAAGGTTCTACATTCCTCCCGGACCTTAACATCGCGTGGAAAGAACACCAAGCCAACGCCATAGCTTCCATAGGCTGGTAGTTTGAAACCGAGTTTGCCACATTCACCAATAAAAAATTCGTGAGGTACCTGAATAAGAATGCCCGCTCCATCGCCAGTGTTCGGTTCGCAGCCGCAAGCACCTCGATGTGCCATGCGCTCAAGCATGGTGAGTGCATCGGTAATTACCTGATGCGATTTTCTTCCCTTAATGTTGGCGATGAATCCAACACCACATGAGTCTTTCTCAAACTCTTCGCGGTATAATCCTTGGCTATTTTTACTGTTCACTTCCTGAAAATTGCTTAAAGGGTTCTTTTCAAGAAATAAATTTAAAGCCTGGCAACTCCAATTGGTTGGTTTACGGGAAGTATTTTAAAAAAATCGTATAATCTTAACTAACAGTTAGTAGCGGAATCGGTTGAAACGGATGTTTTCCAATGTTAAAACAAAACGTCTGGCAGATAGCACATACAGGCCATTTGGGCGCTGTAGTGTATGTTCTGGTTTCAATAATTGTTTCAAGTTTGTATCTTTAAAGTATGTTTAACAGGATAACAGTAACCCCAAATCAAATGAGCGGTGAACCTTGTATCAGAAGTCTCCGAATTCCCGTTGCTACTATTGTTACGTTGTTTGCCCAAGGCCTCTCGGTAAGCGAAATAATCTCATACTATCCAGATTTGGTCAAAGAGGATATTGAAGAAGCATTGAATTTTGCGGCTGAGACAGTTCGCGAGAAAGAATTGCCACTATTAAAAGTGGGATGAGATTTTTAGTAGACAATGCCATTTCGCCAATAGTAGCCAAGGGTTTGCAAAATGTTGGCCATGATGCAATACATGTTCGCGAGTATGGTCTGCAAGCAGCCGAAGATTGGGTACTCTTTGAAAGAGCTGAAAAAGAAAAAAGAATAATCATTTCGGCAGATACCGACTTTGCGTTTTTGTTAGCCTCAAGAAAAACAAATAGCCCTTCTGTTATTCTTTTTCGTAAACGTGCTGAGCGAAACCCTCTCCTTCAAATAGATCTATTACTTCTTAACCTTACTGATAGTATTTGTATACAATTGGAAATGGGCTGTATCTTAATCATCGAACAAGAGAGAATCAGAATTCGGACATTGCCGCTTTTAAAACAGTAATTTATTGTACTAAAGAACGAGAATAATCAATAATCAAAATGATACACAAATACATCCAAACCAATCAAGATCGGTTCCTATCTGAGCTTTTTGATCTTCTAAGAATTCCCTCCGTAAGTGCCGATAGTAAACACAAACCAGATGTGCGCAAAGCTGCGGAGTACTTGATTCAAAAACTGAAAGACGCGGGTGCCGATAAAGTAGAATTGTGCGAGACGAAAGGGCATCCGATTGTTTACGGAGAAAAAATGATGGATCCGTCAAAACCAACTGTATTGGTTTATGGTCATTACGATGTTCAACCCGCTGATCCGTTAAACTTATGGGACTCTCCTGCTTTTGAACCAGTCGTCAAAGACGGAAAAATTTATGCGCGTGGTTCTTGCGATGACAAAGGTCAGATGTACATGCACATCAAAGCATTTGAAGCAATGATGAAGTTGAATCAACTCTCGTGCAACGTAAAGTTCATGATTGAAGGCGAGGAGGAAGTGGGTTCGGATAACCTCGGCACATTTGTGAAGGAAAATAAAGCAAAGCTAAAGGCAGATGTTATTTTGATTTCAGATACCTCCCTTATTTCACTTGATACGCCTTCGATTACAGTTGGCTTGCGTGGGTTGAGTTATATGGAAGTGGAGGTGACTGGACCGAATCGCGATTTGCATTCTGGAGTGTATGGAGGAGCTGTAGCCAATCCGATCAACGTCCTAAGCGAAATGATTGCTTCCATGCATGATAAAAACGGAAGGATCACCATTCCAGGGTTTTATGACAAAGTTGCGGAGTTAACTGCCGAGGAAAGAAAAGCATTGAATAAAGCTCCCTTTAATCTAGATGAATACAAGAAGGAATTGGCGATTGATGACGTAAAAGGAGAAGCAGGTTATACTACTTTGGAGCGCACCGGTACGCGCCCGACACTGGATGTCAACGGCATCTGGGGAGGGTATACAGGCGAAGGAGCAAAAACAGTATTGCCGTCAAAGGCCTCTGCTAAAATTTCAATGCGTTTAGTTCCCAACCAAAACAGTACCGAGATAACAGACCTATTCACCCAACATTTTCAATCCATTGCGCCCAAGTCTGTAAAGGTAAGAGTGACGGCACACCATGGAGGCGAGCCGGCCGTTACGCCTACAAACTCAAAGGCGTTCCATGCAGCCAGCAGCGCGTTCGAAGAGGTATGGGGCAAAGCTCCGATTCCCACCAGAGATGGCGGCAGTATTCCCATAGTTTCGCTATTCAAAAAGGAACTTGGCTTGGATACCGTTTTGATGGGCTTTGGTCTGGATAGCGATGCGATCCATTCACCCAATGAACACTATGGCATTAAAAACTTTCTGATTGGCATTGAAACGATTGTGGCTTTCTATAAACATTATTCAAAGTAGTTTGTGGAAGAGAGGGATGGAGTAAAAGCCTTCTATGCAAAAAGTGAAAAAGCCTGGCGCAGCTGGCTTGAAAAAAATCACTTGAAAGAAAAGAGCGTGTGGCTTATCATCTACAAGAAGAGTTCTACCACTCCGAGTGTTTATTATCCGGAGGCAGTAGATCAAGCGCTTTGCTTTGGCTGAGTAGATAGCAAACCCAACAAGCGAGACGTTGAAAGTTACTACCAATTCTTTGCAAAACGCAATCCCAAAAGCAAATGGAGTCTGGTGAACAAAAACAAAGTAGCCAAGTTGACGAAACTTGGGTTAATGGAAAAAGCGGGCTTGGAGATGGTTGCCTTGGCAAAACAATCGGGTACGTGGGATGCACTCAATGAAGTTGATCAAATCCTGGTGCCGTTCGACCTTGAAAAAGAATTTCAAAAAAACAAGAAAGCAGCATCGAACTTCGAAGCTTTCCCGCGTTCGGCTAAACGCGGAATTTTAAAGTGGATACTCAGTGCAAAACGACCAGAGACACGCCAGAAACGAATTGAAGAAACGGTTCGACTAGCCAAAGACAATATTCGCGCTCAGCAGTATAAAGGAAATAAAAAACCCGAATGATGAGTTCGGGTTTTTTATGTAGCCATGCAATTAATTACTTCATCTGCAAAAATTCATCAAAGGTTTTGAACACCAAAGGATCTTTTGCACCGTCTTTGTTCAATTGATTAGTAATTTTTGACAGGTGCTTATCCTTAATCTTTTTAAATTCCTCTTTGGCCGTAGCTAATCTGCCTTGCATCGCAGTCATGTTATCAATCTCTGCGGTGTTTGGTTTATAGAAGCTGTTGGCCACTCGCGCATATAAGTCGGCTAAGTCCTCGCGTAATTGTGGTTCGCCAGCACCTACGTAGTTGTCACCTTTTGTAATCACTAACTTATCCTTTAGTTTAGAAAGTTCGTCCATAAAAGGAGTAGCTACTTTCGCACCAGCAGGAGATTTTGCTTTTATACTTTCGGATACCTTGGTCAACTCATCTACATTGTATGTTAAGTAGGCTAGATCCTGGGTCATGTCAAAAAGCTTTTTGGTCATCTCTTCCTGAGCTTTTCTATCTGCCAGTGAAATGGTTGATTTAGGATCGTATTGAACCATTAGGGTTTGAGTAAACGTTTCCTTCCCTTTCTGAACCACAATTTTGTAGTCTCCTGCGGGCACACGTGGAGAAGTGAAGCCACCAAATGTGAACGTTTTACCGGTAGCAACTTTCGGTGGTTTAGTGGTAAAGTTCCAATTGATGACATTAATGCCTTTTGATTTCCCTGGATCCAAGTCTGTGATTTTGTTACCATTCATATCTTGAACCTCCATCGTCATTTTTCCAAGGGTGTGGCGCTTTTTTAAGAAATAAGCAATACGAGCCGCATCACTTGCGTTGTTGCCCACAAATTGTGTTTCGGTGCTGGTAGAACCAAAACCATTTGTTTCAGGGATGGTTGCTTTCTTCGAAGTAAAGAAATGCAAGTCCTTGCCCATGTTCTCAGCCGTAAGTTCGCGCAAAGGAGAGATATCATCAATGATAATGATGCCGCGTCCATGGGTAGCGATTACTAAGTCATTCGTCTTCTTGTGCAATTCTAGATAATGCACGTTGGCAGCGGGCATATTGTTGGTAAACTTGTACCAACTAGTTCCGCCATCTAAGGTGACGAACAATCCAAACTCAGTGCCTACGAACAACAAATTTTCATTGACGTAATCTTCTTGAAGACTACGAGCAAATCCATAAATGTCAGGGGTTGCGATAGACTTCCAAGTAGCGCCAAAATCATTTGTGCGGTAGATATAGGTATTCATATCGCCCGTTTGGTATCCCGTGAAAACTGCATAGGCTCTACCTTTCTCGAACACACTCGCTTCAATGTGATACGTCATCGTATTTTTTGGAAGCCCTGGTACGTTGGCAATAACATTTGTCCATGTTTTGCCACCGTCTTTGGTGAGTTGTAAATTACCATCATCGGTGCCAACCCATACTACATTATCATCTAAAGGAGATTCAGCAATGGTAAAAATGGTACAATGATTTTCAGCCCCTGAATTATCACGAGAAAGCCCTCCTGAATCTTCTTGATTTTGCTTTTTCGGATCATTAGTCGTTAGGTCAGGAGATATTTTTGTCCAGCTTTCGCCCATATCTTCTGAACGGTGGAGGAATTGACTTCCCATGTACAACCTGTCTGGATGATTTTGACTTGGGCTTGTAGTGATTGCCGCATTCCAATTAAAGCGCAATTTAGGATCCCCTTTTTGGGTTAATGGCTGGATGGTTTTAGCCTGATCTTTTGCAGGATCGTACCTCCATACATTTTCGGCACCTTGCATTTCAGAGTAAACCAATTTTTTGGTAGGGTGAGGATACACACGGTAGCCATCGCCCACGCCTACACGCACCCAATCGCGAGCTTCTACTCCGCCCGGTGAACTTGAGGGGCCATACCATGCATTGTTATCCTGCAATCCACCATACACATTGTAATGCGGCTCTGCATTGTCAACACTAACATGGTAAAACTGAGAGACAGGTATATTTTCTACCATCTCCATTGTAGTGCCACCATCCCAGGAGCGATAAATCCCCCCATCAGTGGCGGCATACATGCGATCGGAATTGTGAATATCAAAAACGATGTCGTGCACATCAGAGTGTAAAGGGCCAAGGTCTTTAAATGTCTTGCCACCATCGCGCGAAATAGAGCCGAACAAACCACCTTTTACTATCACATCTGGGTTGCGCGGGTCAACTACAATTCTTGAGAAATAGAATGGTCTAACTACTAACCCAAAGTCACCGTTTAACAATTTCCAATTTGCACCACCATCTTCACTTCTATACAAACCCTTGTCCTTATCCTGCTCTGATTCAACTACCGTGTAAAGAATGTTGGGATTTGAGGGAGCAGCCGCAATAGCCATTCTTCCCAACTTACCTTTCGGGATGCCGTTATGAATTTTATTGAATGTTTTACCTGCATCGGTAGATTTATAAATCGCGCTATTGATACCACCAGAGCTAAATGCCCAGGGTTGTCTTCTTACTTCCCAAAAAGTGACATAAACGGTATTTGGATTTTTAGGATCAAGTAATAAATCACCGCACCCCGTGGTTTTGTTTACAAATAGAATTTTGTTCCAGGTCTTACCGCCATCGGTAGTTTTATAAAGACCTCGCTCATCGCTATCACTCCAAAGAGGCCCAAGCACAGCTACATAAACTTCATCTGGGTTTTTAGGATTGATTTGAATACCTGCTATTCTTTCCGATTTTTCAAAGCCCATTTTCGTCCAATTTGAACCACCATCTACGGTTTTGTATAAGCCATCACCCAATGAAACACTATTACGTGTCCAAGTTTCGCCTGTGCCCACCCAATACGTATTGTCGGGATTGCTTGGATCAATCGCTACTGCTCCAATAGATTGACAATAGTCATCAAATATGGGGTTAAAGGTTGCACCACCATTGCTGCTTTTCCACACTCCTCCACCGGCAGTACCCGCTAAGATTACTCGGTCATTGGTGGGATGTAAATCTAAATCCGTTATGCGCCCACTCATTAAGGCGGGGCCTATGTGCCGGGCTTTTAAATCGCCAAAAATTTCTTTGCCTTTTGAGATAGCATCTTGCGAAAAGGAGTGGATGCTCATCAGAAAAAAAGCAACTAATAAAAATAGGTTTGTTTTTTTCATGCGTTTTTGATTTTCATTTTACTGTCAAAAAAAATACTTCAATAACTCTGTGCCATTGAAGTATTTCTGTTCTTACCCCAAATAATTATTTGCCTGCTGCTGGAAAGGCAAATAAAGTCGCGTCTGTTTTTGGATTTAGCTCAATCTTGCTAATCGTCATACTAAAACCTCCTGGTTGACCTTTAGCACCTTGGGTCATTGTAAAGGGGAATAGCAAACCGTCTACTTCTTGATAATCACTTGTTTTTATTTGCATAACCATTCCTTTAGCTGGACCCGATTTAGCTTCAGATTCCATAAGAAGTGGAACATAATTTTCTGTATCGAAATAATGGAATTCTACATTTTCAACCTCTTTTCCATCAACTTTTATAGGCTTCTTGGTTAGTTTCAATTTGAATGTTTGAGTTCCTTCCACTGTTTCTTTTCCAATCAACTCAAGTTTGTATCCTTTCTTCGCGTAATCAAGAAACTGATCAGGAAAGTCTTGAGCGTCATTCACTTTGTAATTTTCTGTTGCCTCAGAGTCGCTCTTTTCGGCCTTCATTGTTTGTTGATTCGTACTCCAAAGGGTAGTGCCATCAAAAACATTTTGCTTAAACATCATACCTTGAAAGGAAAAATGAGAATACGATTTTCCGTCTTTCAGGCGAATCATTTCCATTGGGATTTCCATTGCTTGTTGCTTTCCTACCAACGTCATCTTTACTCCTTGAATAGCTTTCCACTTCTCTACACCTCCAGTATTTTCGTGGTATTTGGCAATAATCTCATCCGCAGTTTGCGCGTTTGCAGCAACGAAAAAAATCATAGCCGCCATGGTCAGTACACTCTTTAACTTCATATAATTTGGGTTTTTAATTGGTTTACGTGTTTTTTTGAGACTTCGAAGGTAGGCGAAAAGCTGGTTTTAGCAAACGCTTGCACTACTGACGATAATCTGCGCCCATTTGTTGCAGAGCCGACAGAATAATTACTTGTTTGAGGGATTCTTTTTCAACGATTTTGCTGCTCATTGCATTATTTTAGCACTTTCAAACTCACACAATAATGCGATTTGCAGCTTTTTCGTTTTTGATTCTCTCTAATTCGTTCGTTTTTGGTCAAGTTTTGAACCCAGTTAAGTGGCAAACGGCCACCTCTGTTTCGAATGCAAAAGTTGGCGAAGAACTTGATTTGATTTTTAAAGCTACCATCGATAACAGCTGGTACTTGTATTCTTCGGAATTTGACTGTGAAGATGGCCCCATTAAGACAACTTTTACTTTTAAGCCGAATCCAAGTTATCAACTCGTGGGGAAGTTGAAAGCCATCAACCCTATTGACAAGCACGATAAAATATTTGAGTGTAATGTGAAGATATTTAAAGGGGCTGCTGAATTCCGCCAGCGAATAAAAATTCTCAATACCAATCTCAAAGTAGGGGGAGAGTACGAATACCAGGTTTGCACAGAGTTAACAGGGCAATGTGTGCCGGGAAACGGGGAGTTTGTGTTTGATAAGATTAAAGTAAAAGATAAGAAGTCAGAAGTTGGAAGTCAGAAGTTAGAAGAGGTTTCCGGTTTCCGGTTTCCGGTTTCCGGTTCGCAACCAAAAGTTGTTGACTCACTAAAACTAGCAACGGGCAACGGGCAACTGGCAACCATTTCCGGTCCTATTTTAGATTCAACTTTAGTTCAAGACGAAACAATGGGGCAATCGCTTTGGGGATTTTTTCTTCTCGCTTTTTTGGCCGGACTTGCAGCGTTGCTAACGCCATGCGTTTTCCCGATGATCCCGATGACGGTTAGTTTTTTTACAGGTAGGGGAACAAAACTGCAAGCTGTGATTTATGGCGGATCCATCATTGCTATTTACACCGTGATTGGTGCAGTATTAGCCCCGTTGATGGGACCTGAAACAGCAAATCACCTATCTACAGAATGGATTCCTAATTTGATTTTCTTTTCTGTGTTTATTGTTTTTGGTCTCTCTTTTCTAGGGCTGTTTGAAATTACCTTGCCGGGATCTGTTATCAACAAAGTAGATCAGCAGGCCGAGAAGGGTGGCTTACTTGGCGTGTTTTTTATGGCGTTTACACTGGTACTTGTTTCATTCTCTTGCACGGGGCCGTTGGTAGGAAGCATATTAGTTTCTTCCGCAGGAGGAGAATTCATCAAGCCTATTATTGGAATGTTTGCATTTGCATTAGCCTTTGCTATTCCGTTTACTCTTTTTGCTTTTTTTCCGGGATGGCTAAAGTCATTGCCTAAATCAGGCGGCTGGTTGAATACCGTGAAAGTGGTGTTAGGCTTTGTTGAGATTGCACTTGCGTTTAAGTTTTTGAGTATAGCGGATCAGGCTTTTCATTGGAGAATACTTGATCGTGAAATAAATCTGGCCATTTGGATTGTGATTGTTGCTTTGATAGGTATTTATCTCATGAAGGGTTTCAGAATGCCTGGCGATACTGGAAAAGATGCGGAAGACAAAACTGTGAGCGTTCTTCGTGTTTCGTTGGCGATTGTGACTTTTACGTTTTTGATTTATTTGATTCCCGGTATGTGGGGAGCTCCACTGAAAGCGTTGGCAGGCTACTTGCCACCCCAATCAACTCATGATTTTGATTTACTCTCTGCAGGCACAAACACAAAAGCGAATGAAATCTGCGATACGCCCAAGTATGATGAGTTCCTTCATTTACCACACGGTATCAACGGGTATTTTGATTACAAACAAGCCATTGCTTGCGCCCGCCAGCAGAACAAGCCGCTGTTTATTGATTTTACCGGGCATGGGTGTACTAATTGTCGCGAAATGGAAGCACGCGTGTGGAGCAACCCGCAGGTGCTGCAGCGATTAAAAAATGATTTTGTAGTGGTGGCATTATATGTTGATGATAAAACAGAATTGCCGGAAAGTGAATGGTATACTTCTTCGTATGATAAAAAAGTAAAGAAAACCATTGGCAAACAAAATGCGGATCTGCAGATCATGCGATTGAACAATAATGCGCAACCGTTCTACGTGTTGGTGGGTCACGATGAAAAGGTTTTAGTTTCTCCAAAACCCTACGACCTGAGTGCTGAAAATTTTGTTATGTTTTTAGAAGAAGGCAAAAGAGTATTCAAGGCCAACGACTAACCATTTTATTGAGCCGATATTTTACCCTAATCTTGTATCGCTTTAATCCGATATTGACATGAATCCCCACTTTGTCTTGTTCAAATTGTCAAAAAAGATTCTGATTTCAGCCTTGAGTGCAACTATTTTCATTGTACTACTTTTTCTCTTGGATTCTTATACCACTCTATTTACAAAATCAGCTGATTATGCTCAGGAGATCGATTCAACACGAGCAGAAACAGAAATAAAACAGCCTGTTGTTCTTTATGGAATGGTGGTCGATGATCTACATATAATTGAAGACCAAGTAAAAAGGAATCAACGCTTTTTTGATTTGTTCGAGACGGTTCATGTCCAACCAAAAATATTTCAGCAACTCAATTCCTTGTCACGAAAGATTTTTGACTTCCGCAAAGTAGGAGCTCACAAAAAGTACACGCTTATTCATGAAAATGATTCGCTGAAAACGGCACGTGCCTTAGTTTATGAACCAAATGCAATCGACTATGTAGTATTTCATTTGAAAGATACTTTGCAGGTTGAAATTTGCCAACGAGAGGTGGTCACGCTCGAAAAATCTATTTCCGGCAGAATAGAATCATCGTTATCAGAAACCATCGAGGAGTTGAATATCTCTCATGAACTGACCAATAAGTTTGTCGATATTTTTGGATGGCAAGTCGATTTTCAGCGGTTGCAAAAAGGTGATCAGTTCAAATTGATTTATGAAGAAAACCTGGTGGAGGGAAAATCAATTGGTATTGAAAGAGTCTTGGCCATCTATTTTGAACATTTTGGCAAAGGAGAATATGCTTTCCCGTTTGACCAGGGCGAAGGGCTGGATTATTTTGATGAGGACGGAAATAGCTTACGAAAGGCTTTGCTCAAGTACCCGATTGAATTTACACGTATTAGTTCGCGATATAATTTAAATCGTTTTCATCCCGTAGCAAAAGTTTTTCGTGCGCATCTTGGTACCGACTTTGCAGCGCCAACAGGCACGCCCATACGTAGTGTAGGTGACGGAAATGTGGAAGAGGCGCGGTATACGGCAAACAATGGTAACTATGTGAAGATTCGCCACAACAGCACCTACACAACGGGTTATTTGCACATGTCTAAGATTGCCACTGGTGTTGTTGCAGGCTCTAGAGTAAAACAAGGGCAAACAATCGGCTATGTGGGCAGCACCGGATTGGCAACCGGCCCTCATTTATGTTACCGTTTTTGGCGGAACGGAGTTCAGATAGACGCCTTGCGTGTTGAACTGCCTCCTTCTCAGCCGGTGCAAAAAGAACACGTTGCAAGATTTAGTGAAGTCAAAGAAACGTTTAGCAAGCGTTTGCAATTGATTTCATTTCCGCAGCCCGCAGCCCGCGAGGTAATTGTCGCAAGAAATTAGTCACCCAAGGTTTTACTTTTCTATCTTTATTAAAAAATAAAGTGCCTAGACGAGTGAGGTTTGTTTTAGCTTTTTTTTTCCTGGCAACGTCTGTCAGCTATTCGCAGAAGGTGGCCGTAGTACTCAGCGGAGGTGGAGCCAAGGGTCTTGCACACATTGGGGTATTAAAGGCACTGGAAGAAAATGAGATTCCGGTAGACTATCTGACAGGTACGTCAATGGGCGGGATTGTTGGCGGCTATTATGCGGCAGGGATGAGTCCAAAGCAAATCGAAGACATAGCACTTTCCCGCGAATTTCTGGACTGGGTAAATGGACGTCTGGAATTGGGTAGAGACTATTATTATTTCAAGAAAGAGAATGATGCTTCCTTTCTTAAGCTCAACCTGTCGTTAGATTCGACTTTTAATTTTTTGATCAACTCTACGATTGCCAACGACCTATCCTTGAATTTCGCATTAGCGGAAAAGATGGCGCAGCCTTCAGCCATCTCCAAAAATAACTTTGATAGTTTGTTTGTTCCACTTCGCGTGATGGCTTCTGATATTTTTACCCAAGCCGAAGTAGTACTTTCTAAAGGTGTGCTGAGTGACGCACTTCGAACTACCCAAACCGCACCTTTTTTTTATAACCCGATTCGGGTAGATGGAAAGTACCTCTTCGATGGTGGAGTCTACAATAATTTCCCAGTTGATGTAGCTCAACGTGAATTTAAGCCTGATGTAATTATTGGCTCAAATGTATCTTCCAAAGTGTATAATACCTATCCCTACGGAGAAGATGAGAAGTTGATTTCGCGCTCGTTGCTTTATATGTTATTGGATAAATCAAATCCTAGTGATGTGCCCGGCAATGGCGTATATATCCAGCCGGACTTACAAAATTACACCGCGTTTGATTTCACCAGCGCGCGGGCAATGATTGATAGCGGCTACCGCCAAACCTTGCGCCAAATGCCGGAGATAAAATCAAAAATTCTAAGTCGTAGAACACGAGAGGAGGTAGCGGAGGGGCGCAATAGGTTTAACAGTAAGGCATCCCCAATTGTAGTAGACGAGATCAGATTTAAGGGCTTTAGCCGAAGCCAGCAACTGTACCTCAATCGATTTTTTAAGAGCGGAAAGCGGCCACTTTACCAAAATGACATCAAAACAGGCTACTATAAATTGGTTTCAGAACCCTTTTTCAATAATGTTTATCCAAGCTTCGATTGTAATAAGACGACCAAACGTTTCGACTTTGTCTTAACAAAGCGACCACAAAACAATTTTCAGGTGGATTTTGGCGGGGTGATAGCCACCCGAAACATCAATAATATATTTTTAGGTGTTAACTATTATTACTTTAATAGAGCGCTCTCCCATCTTACCGCAAATTTTTTCGCTGGAAGTTTCTATAAGTCGGGACATATTAAAGGGCGGATGGATTTTCCCTTTATCGGCCAGTTTTATGTTGAGCCTGAGGTCGTCATTAATAGCTGGAGCTTTCTCGAGGGAGACGATATCATCCTACGAAAATTTACCCCAACGGTGTTAAAGCGGGTTGATAGAAGGTACGGGGTAAATGTTGGCTTCCCTGTTGGTGACAAGTTTAAATTGGTTCTAAATGGAGCGTTGGTCGATAATCAAGATCAATATATCGATCGGGACATATTGATATCAACAGATACACTTGACGTTTTGCGACTCAAAGGAAATCGTTTTGGCTTTAATTTTTCCTCCAATTCATTGAACCGGAAGCAGTATGCTTCTCAGGGTAGCTCTTATTCCTTCAGCGCAAACTGGTTTAATTTGGATGAGAGTCTTAACCCAGGTAATACCTCATTGCTGACAACACCATCCTCAACTTCTCGTTCTTGGATTCAAGGGAAAATTTCACTTGAACAATATTTCAAAGTAGGAAAGTATAGCTCAGGATATCTGGTTGAGGGAGTTTTTTCCAATCAGCCGACCTTCACTAACTACTTTGGAACAATAATTAATGCCCCAGCTTTTAATCCAATGCAGGATAGTCGGACACTATTGCTGGAGAATTTTAGGGCGTTTAACTATGTAGCGGGAGGGTGGCGCAATGTTTTCTCGCTTCGCAAAAGCCTCGATGTAAGGATAGAGGCCTATGGCTTTAAGCCATTCGCTGGAATTTCAAATAGTTCAGACCAACAAGCAAAACTCGATTCAGACATGACAAAAATTTATTTTGCGGCTACTGCTGGCTTAGTCGCCCACACGTCAGTTGGCCCAATAAGCATCAGCACTAACTATTATGAAGATAAAAGACGTCAGTTTGGAGTACTAGTTCACATCGGATTTTTGTTGTTCAAGAAGACCTCGTTAGAGTAGTTTTTTTCAATCGGTTGCAAGTCACAAACCAAGATTTTCTTTTTTGTATCACTTTTTCGGCATTTTTCAATTTTTAACTAAGTTTAAACCTTGGAAAGATTGATTTATACCGCCTACACACCTTTTATGAAGAAATTTCTCGCATTGATTCTCTCCGTAACGTCAATTACCGTGGCAGAAAGCCAGGTGGTGCAGTGGGCCTCAAAAGTCATTGATTTTTCTACTGAATTGACCCCCGTGCAATACTCTGCACAGCAGATTCTAGGTAAGCCAAACGTTCTGCCCTCTGCAGGTCAAAACCCAAATGCATGGACACCTGATAGACCAAAACGAAAAGAATCCATTAAAGTGGGGTTCGAAACCCCAATGCAGATTCAACAGGTCGCAATAGCGGAGTCGAACAACCCAAGTGGTCTTTACAGAGTCATAGCATACGAAGAAAACGGGCAAGAGCACATTATTCAGACGTTAGTTCCCCAGACAATTCCCGTTAAGGGAAGAATGAAAAATATCTTCATTGAAAAGACGCCCTATAAAGTGGCTTCCATCAAGTTAGAATTTGACGGTGCAGCTTTGACGGATTATTTTTCGATTGATGCCATCGCCATTACCGATTCCAATCTTCCAATTGCCGCCATCATTAATATACCCGAGTTGTTAGCAAAGGGATTGATCTCAGAACGTTTAGATAATAATGTGAATAGTGAGTACAATGATCTAAATGGAATTTTGTCTCCGGACGGCAAAACCCTATACTTCAGCAGGCGAAATCATCCTGGAAACATAGGGGGCATAAACGACAAAGAGGATATTTGGTACTCTACTTTAGATGCCAATGGTAAATGGTCACTGGCCGAAAATATGGGCCCCAAATTCAACAATGAATACCCCAATTTTATCAACGCCATTTCCTCTGTGACGCCCGATGGAAAGTCAGCTATCATGGTTTTAGGCAATCAGTATTTGAAGGACGGGAAAAAGATGTTAGCGGGAATGTCCATTAGTAACAACGTCAATGGAGAGTGGACGGCACCGCGAGCAGTGAAGATTGAAAACGATTATAACTTCAACGAGAAGTCACATTATTTTCTGGCCAATACACGCATGGCGCTGTTGATGTCTGTAGAAAGAGAAGACTCTTATGGCGACCGTGATTTATATGTCAGTTTCCCAAAAAATGATTCGGTTTGGTCGGAACCTGTTAATTTGGGTAGAACGATCAATACGGCTACAGAAGATGCGTCTCCTTTCTTAGCAGCTGATAATAAGACACTGTATTTCTCATCGAAAGGATTTAGTGGCTATGGAGGCGCTGACATTTACCGATCCGTAAGGCTCGATGACACGTGGACGAACTGGAGCGAACCCGAAAACTTAGGATCAGAAGTTAACTCAAAATTTGACGATTTATTTTTCAACATTCCGGCCAGTAGCGAGTTCGCGTACTTTTCAAAAGGAGTAGCCGAGAATAATGTAGATATTTTTCGGTTGAAGATACCTGTTTTTATGTTACCCGATCCAGTTGTTCTTGTAAAAGGAAAACTGATCGATGCGAAAACAGGCAAACCCCTTGGCGCCAAAGTCATCTATGAGAGCCTACACGATGGAAAACAGGTGGGCATCGTACAATCAGACCCAGTTACCGGAGCTTACGAGATTCAATTACCAGTTGGGAGTTTGTATGGTGTTCGGGCGGAAGCAAAAGACCACCTCTCCACCAATCAAAATCTCGATCTAAGAAGGATTGCCTATGGCCCAATAAGCCAAGATGTAAAACTCACGCCCACCGAAGCGGTTGTTGTTAGTGGAAAACATGTTGATGGTAAGCCTGTTGATGGTAAGCCTGTAGACATCGCTCCAATCGAGGTGACACCGATAGAAGAAAATGCGAGGATTCCTTTAAACAATATCTTCTTTGCGTTTGATACTTCTATTCTAAGTCAGGAGTCTTTCCCTGAGTTAAATCGAATTGTTGGACTAATGAACGAACGACCCACCCTGCAAGTTGAGATTGCCGGGCACACAGATAACCTAGGACCGGCTAGGTATAACATGAAGCTTTCTGAAAGACGAGCGAAAGCCGTCACAAATTACTTGGTGAAAAAAGGTGTTTCGCAAGAACGAATAAACTCAACCTTTTTTGGTGAATCAAAACCTATAGACGCCAGCAATACCAAGGCTGGTAATGCGAAAAATCGCAGAGTTGAATTCAAGATAGTGAAGATGTAAGAGTCATTTTAGAGAGCCTACTTTTGAAGTGTTTAAATAAGAGACCATGAAATTTTTTTTGACAACTACAGCGGTGTTCGTTGCGATACTCTCAGTTGCCCAATCAACAGATACGCTTGTTTACGCACAGGGAAAGATCGTTAGCGCAACTACAAAAGAGCCAATAACCGCCAAGATATCGTATCAAAGTGAACCCTATGCAAATGTAGTTGGATCTCTAAATGGATCTTCTTTTTCGTTCCCTCTTTTTGAAGGGGAGAAATATTCAATAACCATAGAAGCCCCCGGCTTCGCGACCGCCAAGTATTTATTGGATCCTGCGGATGCTAATGCAGAAAGAAAAGTTGTTAAAGACATAGAACTGGCGTTACCGGCCACAGTTGCCAAAAATTCAGAAACCACTTCGCACCGAGCAGGGCATACCATGCGTTTGGATAACTTGATTTTTGCAGTTGGTACCGCCAAGATTTCACCTGAGTCGCATGATGAGCTAGACGAAGTAGTTTCCATGCTTAAGAATAATCCCAATATGGTGGTTCAGTTAGAAGGGCACACCGATATCAAGGGCGATCCGAAATTGAACATGAAGCTATCCCAAGAGCGAGTAGATGCCGTTAGATCCTATTTGGTTTCGAAGGGATCTAATAAAGCTAAGATTAAGACGAAGGCTTTTGGAGGGACATCACCTCTTACCAGAGAAAATACAGAGGAGGCGCATAAAATGAATCGAAGAGTGGAACTTCGGATATTGGAAAACTAGCGCCCAGCCAATACCGGCAAGTCCGTTACGAAAGGGCTTAAATGGATAAGCAATTCTTGCTTAGACTTTTCGTTTAGATCAACGTGCGATATCGTTTCAACCAAAAGGTGAGTCAATTCTGACACTCTTGCGTTGTCGTAAATAAATCGAGCTTTTTCCAAGTGGTAAACGCATTGTTCCCATTCGCGATTATTGTAAGATACAACCGCCAGATTAAAGTAAAGAAGGCCACTGAGTTGTGTAGATTTTATCTCCCGAAACAGCTTTGACTGATACTGGTAGTAGTAAGCCTTGCGATTGGAGGTCGCTAGTAAATTTTCCTTGTATCCCTTTAAACATTTTTCAATTTCCAACGGATTCGTCTTGAATCCAAAAAGGCGATCGGTCGTTTCCAGCAACACTTGCCCTTCGCGAGTCTCTACAAGTAAAAAGATATGGTAGTTGGTTTCAATGATCTTGTAGTTCATTTGCAGGGACTCTAGCATTAGGCTAAAGAACGCGGTACCACTTAAGCAATCGTAGTTGCCGCTCTCGAATGGTTCGTTGAACTGGCTATAGGGCTTGTAATGCTTTAAGAATTTTCTGTGTGATTCATTGAAGAGAGAATGCAAGAACTTAATCTCGCTTTTAGACTTGATTTGTTTTGTTTGCTGAAGTGAGATGAAGTCGACTAGCTTTTTGTTTATGAGGGCAGTGTTAGCTGTAGGAGTTGTCTTTAGCAGGCTGGGCAATAAGTTATTCTGCCCAGCACCAAGCAGCGGGATCAGAACGAACAGCAGCCAAAGCCTTTTTTTCATGTTAAGCCAATGTTACCAAATTGTTATGATAAAGGTAATAATTTGGTAACATTGACCAAATAAATGGCAGAAAACTTAACATTCGATGTTTTGCTAATTTTCGATATCTTGTGAAAAACCATTAAAAGTGATAACAGAGGCCATTTTCGCAACCAAAGAGCAAATCCAAAAAGCTTTCAGTTCACACCAGATTAAAAGCATACAGCTTCGAAAACAGTCGATTGCCGACCGAAAAAAGCTATTGAGCCGCTTCAGCGATTTTATTTTGTCCAACAGGGAACGAATTGGAAATGCGGTTCACAATGATTTTAAGAAGCCATTGATGGAAGTAGACCTTTCGGAGATTTATCCTGTGTTGAGTGAATTGCGTCACGCGATTGAGAAACTAGATCAATGGACTGCCCCCCAGAAGATTGATGCACCCATTACCTATTTAGGCACGCGTTCAAAAGTTGTAGTTGAGCCAAAGGGTGCCTGTTTGATAATTGCTCCTTGGAATTATCCTTTCAGCTTATGTTTTGGGCCACTGGTTTCTTGTTTGGCTGCGGGGAACACGGCCATCATCAAGCCTTCAGAGCTAACGCCACACACCGCCCGATTAATTGCCGAACTAGTTCGTGAGTTTTTTGAAGAAGACCTGGTCACCGTGTTTGAAGGTGGACAGGACGTGTCGAGCGAATTGTTGCGCTTACCCTTCGATCATATTTTCTTTACCGGTAGCCCAGCGGTTGGCAAAGTGGTAATGAAAGCAGCCGCTGAAAACCTGACTTCCGTGACTCTCGAACTAGGTGGCAAATCACCCACAATCGTTGATAAAACGGCTCGCATTGACGATGCGGCAAAGCGAATTGCCTTCGGTAAATTTTTGAATAACGGCCAAACCTGTATTGCGCCAGATTATGTATTGGTACACCACGAGGTAAAGGACAAATTTGTCGAGGCGTTAAAAAGAGAGGTACTCCTTCTCTTTGGGGAAAATAGCAAAATAGATGAAGCGAGTTCTAGCTATTCGCGAATTGTAAATCAACGACACTTTAAAAGACTTAGTGGACTCATAGAAGACAGCCTTTCAACGGGAGCGAAAATTGAAATGGGAGGAGTTGTAAACGAACAAACCAACTTCATTCATCCGATGATCCTCACAAATGTATCGGCTTCGTCTCGTATTATGGAAGAGGAAATCTTTGGCCCCGTATTACCCATTGTCAGCTACTCCACAGATGATGAAGTGATAGAAATTATTAATAGCAAGCCAAAGCCCTTGGCGCTTTATGTGTTTAGTCACAATCGTGGCTCTATAAACAAGTTGTTGGCAGCGACATCCGCTGGAAGTGTTTGTATTAACGAATGTGTGATACAGTTTACCCATGCAAATTTGCCATTTGGAGGAGTAAACAATAGTGGTATTGGAAAATCGCATGGCTATTATGGCTTCCTCGAGTTCTCTAACCAGAAACCTGTACTGCAACAAATGAGTCGTTTTTCATCTATCGAGATGCTGTATCCTCCCTTTCGATCAAAGTTAAAACAGTCGATCGTCAAGCTGATGTTGAAGTATTTTTAGCAACGCCCTTACAATGGATATACTACCGTAACACCGACAGGATCACTTGCGATTTGTTAACTTTGTTGTTTCAACGAAAGTCTTTATGAAAATCATAAAAAAAGTCTTGATAGGCCTGGGTATTTTCCTTGGCTTACTATTCGCAGCTGCCCTTATTTTACCGCGTGTTTTTAAAGAGGATATTAAAAGTGCCATTGATAGAGAAATAGCCAAGTCCGTTAATGCAGATGTCATTTTTGACGTTAATAACTTTAGCCTGTCACTCTTCAGCAACTTTCCGAACATGACGGTAGAGGTAAAAGAATTGGGTGTTTTCAACAGAGCTCCCTTTGAAGGGCATCCGCTATTTGTTATCGAGGAATTTCAGGTCGAAATCAATTTGCGAGATATTCTTTTTGGAGATCAATTGCGGGTGAAGGGCATCACCTTGACTCGCCCACAAATCAGCATTAAGGTATTGAAAGATGGTAGTGCAAACTATGACATTGTTATTCCTTCTACCGATACGCTACAGCAGCAATCAACAGAGCCTAGCAAATTTTCATTTGGGATTGACCATTGGGAGGTGATAAATGGATCGTTCGTTTATAACGACCAAACTATGCCATACTTTATGTCTGTCAAAGATTTGGATCATTCTGGAAGTGGCAACTTTAATGAGGCCGAGTTTGATTTAAAGACAACAAGTATTGGTGACTCCCTAACAGTTTCTTATGGTGGAGTTGAATACCTCTCCAACAAACGCGCGGAAGTTGAAATGACCATCGGCATCAGCGAAGCCTACACGAAATACACATTCAAAGAAAATACGGCTAAGCTCAATGACTTTACCGTTAATTTTGACGGTTGGTTTAAAATGAATGAAAAGGACTACGGCATGGATATCAGTTTTAAAAGCCCTGAGACTTCTTTCAAGAGCCTGCTATCTCTGGTACCGGGTATGTATTCAAAAGACTTCTCGAAAATTGAAACAAAGGGAGAGCTTGCATTTAACGGATTCGTGAAAGGAACCTATAGCGAAACACAAATGCCCGCCTTTAATCTTGGCTTGCGTGTAAATGATGCCATGTTCAAGTATCCTGATCTGCCATCTGCAGTAACCAATATTAACATGGATCTGTTGGTGGACAATAAAACGGGTGTTATCGAGAATACCATGATTGATCTAAAAAGACTACATCTGGATTTTGGATCCAATCCAGTAGATGCGCGGTTGTTGATTGAAAACTTGAAGGATTTCCGAATGGATGCCAACGTAAAGGCGAAGTTGAACTTGGCTGAGCTGACTAAAATGGTGCCCACTCAGGGAATGGAACTCAAAGGTATTTTTGCAGTGGATGCAAATGCAAAAGGGGTTTATGATAGCGTTCGCAAAATTATTCCGGCCATCGATGTAGCGATGCGTTTGGATGGGGGCTACGCCAAGGCGAGTCAGTTTCCTCTTCCCTTGGAGGATATTCATTTCATTTCAACGGTAAAAAATTCGTCCGGCAAGATGGCGGAGACATTTATTACTGTAAAAGACTTCGCGATGGTAATGGAAGGCGAAAAATTTGCTGCGGAGTTATTGTTACAGAACTTGGACGACTACACCTGGGATTTGAAAGTGAATGGTGGGATTGACATCGAGAAAATGACAAAAATATTTCCTCTCGAGGGGATGGCGCTTGCAGGAAAGGTAAAAGCAAACATAGAGACGAAAGGCAAGTTTTCGGATGTGAATGCAAAGCGATATGATAAATTACCAACAAGTGGTTCTGCTTCATTGAAAGATTTCAAATTTAATTCAAAGACGCTTGCTTACGCAGTAGGAATATCACAAGCGGAGGCCACGTTTAATCCGCAAAAAATTGAGTTAAAAAACACGAGCGGTACAATCGGTAAAAGTGATTTTAGCGTAGACGGATCGGTGAGTAACTACATTGGCTATGTATTTGGCAAGGAGACCATCAAAGGAAACATGAATTTCAATTCTACGCTACTAGACCTGAATGAGTTCATGACTGAATCAACTGAACCGGCCAAAAAAGATACCGCGTCTTTTGGTGTGATACCGATACCACAAAACATTGATTTCACATTGCATTCTGATATCAAAACAGTAAAAATGATGGAGTACGTGCTCACCAATGCAAATGGCGATGTCATTCTAAAGGAAGGGGTGGCTAACCTCAGTGGCGTTAAGTTTAATATGTTAGGCGGTTCTTTTGGTGTAAGTGGGGCGTACAATACAAAAGACATAAATCATCCCAAGTATGATTTTGCTTTGAAGATTGAAAACCTTTCCATTCAACAAGCGGCCAATTCTTTTTCAGTAGTTAAAACGTATGCTCCTATTGCCGGGCTCGTAAATGGAAATTTTGGTACCGACTTTAAAATTAACGGAGAGTTGGGACAAGATATGATGCCCAAGTTAAATACAATAACAGGCGCAGGGTTGATTAAAATTGCACAGGCCTCGTTGACCAAATCAAATTTAGTTTCCAGTATTACTTCCCTCACGAAGCTGAACAATACGGATAATGTTAGCCTGCAAGATGTTTTGATGTCTGCAACAATTACAGACGGAAGGCTAAGCGTAAAACCATTTAATGTGAAGTTTGGTGATTATGTGACTACGATTAGTGGCAGTTCTGGTCTCGATAAATCAATCGACTATACAATTAAAATGATGGTTCCAGCCGGGCAATTAGGTTCGCAGTTTCAGGGCTTTTTGAATCAGGCAACCGGATCTCAAAATTCAACTTCGGAAATCCCTGTTACGATTGGATTGACAGGTTTGTTCAGCGCCCCTAAAACCACTTTGCTCATGCAAGAGCAAAAACAACAGGTAAAGGAAGCCGTGACGAATGTAGCCGTTGATAAGGGAAAAGAAGTATTGAAGGATGTAATTAAAGATACACCGGCCAAGGATCTTGTGAATGGTATTTTAGGTGGAGGCACTAAAAAAGACTCCACAAAAACCGATACAACAAAAGCAGATCCCGTAAAAGAAGCACTTCAGAATAAACTGAATAAATTCTTTAGAAAGAAGAACAACTAGATTACCACCTATATCGCTGGGCAAGAATGAATTTTGATCGGTTTCTACCGACCATGTAAATGGATGGCCTGTAGAAATTGGAAATCTTTATTTTTCCTATTGCAATCAGTTTTGAATTCACCAAATACCCATTCAAATGAAAAAAATAGTTAGTCTTTGCCTTATTGTGTTCGCACTAGTTTATAGTCAATACGTGTTAGCGCAGGAGCCCAAGAAGGAAATAAAAGCAGATTCAACCAAAAAAGAAAAAGCAAAGAAGAAGAAGGATCTTCCGCTAGAAATTGCGAGGCGTATTCCGTTAAAAACAAACGAAGGCAGCTGGATGTCACTGGACGTAAGTCCGGACGGAAAAACGATCGCGTTTGATTTCCTGGGCGATATTTTCACCATGCCTATTACTGGTGGAAAGCCGGTTCAATTTACTAAGGGAATGTCTTTTGACTCTCATCCAAAGTTTAGCCCCGATGGAACGAAGTTGTTATTTATCTCGGATCGCAGTGGAGGTGAAAATATTTGGTGGTTCAATCTGGATAAGAAAGATTCTCTTCAGGTTACGAAGGGGAACAATGAACATTATCAATCGGCAGAGTGGACTCCCGATGGAACTTACATTGTTGCTTCCCGTGGAATCAGAAATTTAAAGCTTTGGATGTTTCATAAGGAGGGCGGTTCCGGTGCGCAACTCATCAGCAAACCTGATAATCTGAAAACGGTAGAACCTGCATTTGGCAACGATGGTCGATTTGTTTGGTTTGCACATCGCACGGGCGCGTGGAACTACAACGCTCAATTACCGCAATATCAAATCAGCACCTATGATCGTGACAACGGAGAGATTGAAAGAAAAACGCAGCGGTATGGTTCTGCTTTTTCACCTACCCTTTCACCAGATGGCAAGTGGCTGGTGTATGGGACCAGACACAATGATCAAACAGGATTAATATTACGCGAAATAAAATCAGGTGACGAAAAATGGCTTGCCTATCCGGTGCAGCGTGATGAACAGGAGTCCATTGCTCCGCTGGGTGTGTTGCCAGCGATGTCATTCACCCCAGATAGCAAAGAAGTAGTGGCTTCCTATGGTGGAAAGTTTTATCGTATCCCGGTAGCAGGAGGTGACGCTATCAATATTCCATTTGAAATGGAGACCGAATTTTTGGTTGGGCCTCGTGTAGATTTTAAATACCCTATCAAAGACGACAAGGATATGATTGCAACACAAATCCGTGATGCGGTTGTTTCTCCAGATGGAAAGCAGGTGGCGCTAACGGTATTGAATCGATTGTATTTGTACGATATTCAAAAGGCGACATACAAACGAATAACATCTAATAATTTTACCGAAGCACAACCTACCTGGAGTCCAGATGGCAGTCAGTTAGCATGGGTTACTTGGGAAAATAATGCAGGGCATGTTTACAAGTTAAATTTGAAATTGAAAGATGCCAAGCCAGTTCGGCTTACTACTGTAGCGGGATTATACACAGAACCCGTTTGGTCATATCAAGGCAATAAAATTGTTTTCTTCCGTGGAGCAACACAAACGTTCAAAGACGCGGATAGCCCATTTTTTCAAGGAGCGCAAGAAGATCTTATTTGGATTTCTAGTGATGGAGGCCCACTCAATTTCATCGCGAAAGCGAAGGGAAGAAGTAATCCACACTTTACAAAATCAGAAGATCGTATCTATTTATACAATGGTCAAAAAGGTTTGCTCTCTATTCGTTGGGATGGCACCGATGAAAAAGCACATCTGCGAGTAACAGGTATTACGGTTTATGGCTCGGTGCTTATGGCTGATAATTGTATGTTGAATGAATCAGAAATGGAGCCGGCTCAAGAGCCATCCATCGCTGATGTGATAAAAATAGCACCTGAGGGCGACAAGGCATTGGCTCAAATCAACAATGAAATTTATGTGATCACCATCCCTAAGACAGGAGGCGATACGCCAAAAGTATCTGTGGCCGAAGCGGACAAAGCTCAATTCCCTTCGCGTAAGCTAACCAAACTTGGAGGTGAGTTCGCTAGCTGGAGTAGCAATGCAAAGACGGTTTATTTTACATTAGGCAATGCTTTCTTCACTTACAATTTGGATTCCGCGAAGACAAAAGAAGATGCCCTCAAGAAAAAGAAAGCAGCCGAAGAAAAGGCAAAAGAGCTAGAGGAGGCGAAGGGCGATAAAAAGGATGAGAACCTGCCTGCCGGCAAGGCAGGGAAAGATGACAAGAAGGATGATAAAAAAGATGAGAAGAAAGACGAAGGATACAAGCCAACAGAAGTAAGGATAAAAGTGACCGTGCAAAAGGATGTGCCTCAAGGAAAAATCTTATTGCAGAATGCACGCATCGTAACGATGAAGGGTGATGAGGTAATTGAAAGTGGAGATGTGCTGATCGAAAATGCGCGGATCACGCAAGTGGGTGCAGCTGGTTCGATAGCTGTTGATGGATCTGTTCAAAAAATGGATTTGAAGGGAAAGACGATCGTTCCTGGATTTGTAGATACACACTCGCACATGTGGCCCGCCTGGGGCATTCACAAAAATCAAGTATGGATGTATGCCGCCAATCTTGCCTACGGAGTAACCACCACCAGAGATCCACAGACAGCTACCACTGACGTACTGACCTATGGAGACATGGTTGAGACTGGACAAATCATTGGTCCCCGGATTTATTCTACCGGACCTGGTGTTGGGTTCTGGGCTTATAACATCAAAGACCTGGATCAGGCTAAGGATATTTTGAAACAGTATTCAGAATACTACAATACGAAGACCATCAAAATGTATTTGACCGGAAACAGACAACATCGTCAATGGATTATTCAAGCTGCGAAAGAACAAAGCTTAATGCCAACAACCGAAGGAGGTCTGGATTTCAAATTGAATATGACCAACCTGATTGATGGATATCCGGGTCACGAGCATGCACTACCAATTTATCCATTGTACAAGGATGTGGCTACTTCTATTGCGGAAGCAAAGATGACCTACACGCCCACGTTGCTTGTAGCTTATGGTGGGCCATGGGCTGAGAATTTTTATTACGCTACTGAAAACGTAAATGGCGATCCGAAACTGAATCACTTTACAGCAAAATCTGAACTGGACGAGAAGTCAAGAAGAAGACCAGGATGGTTTATGAAAGAAGAACATGTGTTTGAAGACCATGCTAAGTTTGTGAATGATTTAGTAAAAGCAGGTGGCAATGCGGGTGTTGGTTCGCACGGACAGTTACAAGGTCTGGGCTATCATTGGGAGCTTTGGAGTGTGGCTTCTGGCGGCATGCGAAATATTGATGCTTTGAAAGTGGCGACTATTCATGGCGCAAGGGCCATTGGATTGGATACCGACATTGGAAGTATCGAAGCAGGAAAACTTGCTGACCTGATAATCTTAGACAAAAACCCATTGGAGAATTTAAGGAACACTAACTCCGTCAATCAGGTGATGAAGAATGGAAGGCTATACGATGGGAACACACTCGATGAAGTGTACCCAACCGTACGTAAAGCGCCCAATTTCGCAAAAGATCAGGCGGTGCCGGTAGGAGTGCCTGGCATCAAGTAGAACTCCACTAGCTCAGTTGAAAAAAAGTCCTGACGGTATCGTCAGGACTTTTTGTTTTTTGAGTACAATATTAAATGGTAAATCCACCATCGGCAGTGAACACGCTGCCGGTGCAATAGGCTGAGGAATCGGAAGCCAGGTATAGTGCGAGCGCTGCAATTTCTTCTGGCGTACCTACTCGCTTAATCGGTAGCACTTTCATCATCATCGCCATCATTTTATCGTTGCTCCACAATGCTTCGCTGAATTTTGTTTTAATCAATCCGGGGCAAATGACATTCGCCCGAATATTATCATCTCCCCATTCTTTGGCCATTACTTTAGTAAGAGAAATGAGAGCTGCCTTACTCATGCTGTAAATCCCCAGTCCACCTTCGGGGCGCAATCCGCCAATAGAACTGATGTTAATGACAGAGCCGGATTTTTTTGCTTTCAGCGTTGGGTAGAGCTTCTTAGCGAGTTCAAAGGGACCTTTCACATTTACCGCTATGATTTTGTCAAAAGCTTCCAAACTGGTGTCAACCACAGGTCCAAATACAGGGTTTGTAGCTGCATTATTTACCACAATATCGATAGTTCCATACTTGGCGAGTGTTGCGTCTGCCAGCTTATGTACATCTGCCATGTCGCCCATGTGGCAAGCAATGGCCGTCACTTCAAAACCCTTGGCTTTTATTTCGGCAGCCACTGCATCTACGGCTTCCTGCTTGCGACTACTGACAATTACTTTTGCCCCCGCGGCCGCGTAATATTCGGCAATGGCCTGACCAATGCCTTTTGATGCGCCTGTTACAAGTGCAACTTTTCCTTCCAGTGAAAATGGGTTTTGCATAAATATGATTTATGGTTTCAAGATATGGATTTTTGTGAACCACCGCAAAGCGAAGAGCCTTCCTTTGTGATGGACAATTTGCAAAGAATCTCAGTTTAAATCAGCTACTTCCCCAACGAAAAATCAAACTTATCTGGCGTGCCTTTTATGCGCACATTCAAAAAGCGAATTCGTTTTTCTTTATCTCGATACTGAATCGCATCAACTTGATCCGGGTCTATTTCATTCTTTTTCTTTCCACCAAACAAAGCCTGAACGCCCACTTGGGTAACCATGCCCCACGGAACACGAATGAGATAATCCATGTTTAGATCTAATGATTGGCTGCCCTCCATTTCGATGAAGCCAAGAGACGTATTAATCGTCATAGCTGGAATCTGAAGCACACCATTTTTTAGGTCTAACTTGTTTTGCAAGGTATCGAAGCGAACCAATCGAATATTCTTGTCTTTAAAATAGCCCGCCATAGCCTGCAGCGGAGCAAAATCGACTAGGCTTCCATTTGTTATGTGTACGTCTAAATGAGCTTCGCCTTCATTAAGTATCGGTGTTAAGTCGGGGTGTACATGAAACAAGCTGCTGACATTGCCCGATAGCGAGCCATGGAGATTTTTACTCACCATTACATCTTGCCCGAAGTTGTCAAACTTAATGAGTAATTGATCAAGATTAATATTTGAAAAATCTGTTTTGTTTTTGAAATAGATTTTCTTGGGATCAGAAGCGTTAAAATAGCCGTTCATCGCCATTGATCCACCAGCTAAATCCATCGCTAGCGTATCGATGAACATATAGTGGTTTGCCTGCAATCTTAAATTACTTTTTAAGTTACTGATTTTGATATTATGATGAGTTAGTTTGGTAATGTTTGCATTTACGCGCATGTCGGTAAAAGGAATCTCAAAGACGTTAAAGGCTTTATTGTGCTGTTCAGCTGTTTTCAACGAATCTTTTTTGAAATTGAGAAGTTGGTCTAAATCTAGATTGTCAGCTTGAAAGGAAAATTGATTATCCCGTTTTTTTAATTTCACATCTTTACCTGTGTAGTAGTTGAGGTTAATCAAAAAATCGCTTGCACCCATTCGAGCCGATAGATTTTGAATCGTCAAATGATCGTCTTCATAATGGATGCGCCCAGCCAGCTTTTCGATCTTGAGTGGATGAACCCGCATCTTCCCCTCTACTTTACTAACGATTAAATCAGCGGAGCGAAAATGGTTATCAAAAAACAGGTCTGCCGACCCATGCAAGCGAAGATCTTTGATTACTTCACTTTGGTAATCTTTTGGGAGGTAGCTTTCCCCGCGATAGGTAAGGAGATTGTTAAGTTTTAACTGTTCAGAATACAAATCGAATTCAAAACGAGTATCCCCCCGTTTAACCGAATCGAACCAAATCGCATAGTTGGAAAGTTTACCGTTGAAATGAAAATCAGACTGATCAATAGCACCACTCAGGTCTTTTAATTGAAAGGAAGAATCGGTAACAATTACATCCGCGTGGATGTCGTGTAGTGTGTGCGGATAACCTTTAATTTTTGCATATAAGTCATCGATAAAAAATTCACCAATAGGGAGTGGGCTTTGTTTTAGATTGTTGACAGATGTTTGTAGGGCACATCGGATTCTAAAATCTGTCATTTCTTCATCTATCATTTTTGATAAGGCAGTATCAAAACGCAATAGCTGCGGGAAGTCAATTTTTTTAGAAGCCGCATCAAAATAAATCGATATATTTTTATTTGGACGATGAAAGAGAGCCGGCAAATCACTGATGGTGCCCGATACTTTAATGTCTGAGTTCCCTGTATATACAGTGAGCGAGTCAAGGGTGAATTTACCTCCGCTCATAATAGCGTGTATATTCATTCGATCCACTTTTTGTATTTTATTGGACAATGAAAAGGCAAGGTCTCTTACGATGAGTTCGCTTTCAATCCCCTCTTTTAACTTAGCAAAAGAGTTTTCTGGTTTTTGAAAATCGATGAGCTCGCTGAAATTCATGTTTAGAAGGACTTGACCTTTCAGTCCCTCCACATTTTTGATTCCCAGAAAGCCTGCCAGAAAATCGAGATCTAAATTCGAGACAAGGCTAACAGCAACCTGCGGATTGGTAAAATCTTGAATGCGGAAACTTCCACGGAAAGAACCTTTCGCGGGGCGAAAGGAAAAATCGCGCATCTCGAAAACAGATGTTTTGAAGTTACGCTCTACACCGTTTGTAAACGATCCAACAAAACCCAATTGATCAATACTCTTTTTCCCTTCAATATTTTCTATCGAACCATTTTTACAACCAAATTGAAAATTCAATTTTGGCTGATAGGTAGATGTCAACTTTCCTTGTACGGTGCCCAAGAAATAGATCTGTCCTTGATTTTCATATTGCGCAATTAAATCGGCTGCTTCCGGGGGGGCAAAAGACGTAAAAAGGCTGAAGTCAGGCTTTTCTCCTTGTAGCGTCAAATTAAAATCTAAATCATTGAGGGTCTGAACGGTTCCATCAATTGCAAAAGAAGCATTTTCAAGTTGGATATGTGTATCAGAAAATTTAGCCGTCTTTGTCCGCGATTGAAAGCTGAATTTGGTTTTGATTTTTACGTTTTTGTCGTGGAAAAAGGTTGCGGTGTTGTTTTTTACAAAACTACCGCGCAGTTCTGTTTGAAGTGAAAGATGAGTCTGAGCCGAATCAATCTGTATTGTCGCTACCGCTTTTAGAATGTTAGCTTGGTACTCGCTTGAATCGGTTACTTTCAGGAAAGAAATCTTAAAATCTTCTACTGCAAATTTTTTCAGGTGCATTTGAACGGATGAAGACGAACTTTCACCAGATGATGATTTGATTTTTTTCGCGTGCAGCAGATTAATATCGCCATTCGCCCATTGTACAACATCAACATGCCCCCCCTTCACATCAATTAGTCGAATATCGAAGACCGAACGGATGACATCGATCCAGCGAAACCCCAAGTAGAGATGATTAATTTCGTAGAGCGGTTTTGTTTCTTTGTTCTTTGATTCGTAAAAAGAAATACCACGCAAGTCAAGATCGAGGTAAGGAAAATCGTGGAACAGGGAAACTTGACTTGATTTTACTTCTAGATAACCATTGAAATCCTCGTTGACTTGCTCTATTGCCCATTGCGTAATCTCTTGTTGTTTGTAGTAAACAATAGAGAAGGAAACAACCACGAATAGGATACTGGTTAGTAGAAAAACGAGTGTGTATTTAACAACATTTTTTAACTCCATTGTAGAAAGGGCATTTACTCTCAAAAGTATTTAAAATATTGACGCATTATGCAATTAACCGTTTTCGAACCCCTCTATTTCAACAACGCACTAAGACACAATGTTTTTTATTTAGATACCGATCGGTATCTTTGTGCCATGCGCAATCCAGACGAAACGAAAGGGGCTATTCTGCATCATGCGGGCAGTCTGTTCAACCTGCAGGGTTATAAAGCAACCTCAATTAGCAACATTACAGAAGCTACGGGCTACACCAAGGGGGCTATTTACCGTCATTTTAAGAACAAAGAGAAACTGGAGGAACAGTCGCTGGTTTATTTGATGGGGATTATGTTTGAGAAGCTTCGCATCCAGATAAAGGAGCAACAAACGGCTAGCGATAAACTGAAAGCGATTATCTATTTCTTTGAATCGTATGTGACCAAATCACCCATCAAAGGCGGATGTCCTTTGTTGAATGTTGCCATAGAGGCAGATGACAATAGTCCTCACTTGCGAAAAAGAGCCTATGCGATTTTAGACCTATTGAAAGAATCTATCATTACTATTTTGGCAAACGGTGTTAAGTTCGGCCAACTCAGAAAGGAAATTGACAAAGAGTATTACGCTACTGTGATTATCGCCAGCCTTGAAGGAGCCATCATGATGAGCAAACTTTCTAGAACAAACCACGACATCCGCATTATCATCAAACATTTGGAAGCAACTATTAAGACAATAGAGAATTAGATTTTTAGTCTGAACAAATAAATATGAATAAGATCATCATTCGGTCCATCGGTTTTTACTTGAATACGCTTGCACTACTTGCACCCAAGACGGCCGCAAAGAAAGGCTTTGAGTTGTTTTGCTGGCCTAGAAGAATCAAGATGAAGCTGCACCAACTTGACTTTCTAAATCAGGCGGACGAACAATTCAAAATGGACTATGCGGGAAAGAAAGTGCAGGGTTATCGGTGGGGTAATGGTTCAAAAAAAGTATTGCTCTTGCACGGTTGGCAAAGCCACAGCTATTGGTGGAGGTATGTCATCAATCGCCTTTCGAAAGAAGAGTTTACTATTTTCTCCCTAGATGCTCCGGGTCATGGGTTATCGGAAGGTGATTTCTTGAATCTTCCGCACTACAGCGGATTGATAGAACAATTTATCACTGAGCAGAAATCAATCCATGCTATTCTCACTCATTCATTTGGTGGTTTTGCTTCGGTTTATACGCTACATCGACTACCCCATTTGCAAGTGGCAAAAATGGCGGTCATGGCTGCACCTGGCGAAGTAGAGTTTTTCTTTCTCTATTATCAGCGTTTGTTGCGGTTGTCAAAAAGAACCATTCGTTTGATCAATGGTTACTTTGAGAACTTCATAGGACATCCTCCGTCTTACTTTAAGATGAAAGAGTTTAGTAAGTCGCTAACCTTGCCAGGGCTAATTATTCACGACACGGAGGACAAAGAAGCACCCTACCAAACTGCTTTGGATATGAATGAGGTGTGGAAAAATTCCTCACTCATCACTACTACAGGATTGGGTCATAATCTAAAGTCAAAAGAGCTGGTAGAGCAAGTGGCAATGTTTATTTAAACACCTACACATTTATTCCTCCACTTACTTCAATACGCTTGCCATTGATCTATTGGCCTCAAGCTTTCTCAAATTGACGTTTGTACTTCTTGATTGTAAAGGTAATAATTGTTCCCCCGATGAAGCCCGGTAAGATCCAAAGAACCCAGTTATAGACGGGTAACTCAACGTTAACGACCACAAAAGCAGTAACCGCAGATATATAGCTGCCTCCCATACTACCGATATGTGAATACCACCAATGCATTTTTTCTTTTGGTGGACGAATAAATTTTTTAATATCAAGTAGTAAGAAAATAGAGCCAACACTGCCAAACAATACCGCTGCAATGCCAATGCTTGCTCCCATGCGAAGAGCCCAAACCCCCCAGCCCAATAGTGTAAAAATAAAAGTGGCAGATATGATGATGATCACCCAATCAATCAACTCCGGCTTTTGGCCCTCGTTCAGTTTTTTCAGGAATAAAACCCGATAACCACGAACGGTCAGATAATAGCTAAAGAAACCAACCATCAATAAAAAATCTTTATGATGGCCAAGGGCCGTGAAAATGGCTCCAATAAATACGGCTGTCATGCCGATAAAGTAGATTTTTCCCACTAGTCGGTGAATCGGACTCCCCTTTGTACTAAAAATTGCTACCAACCCTGTGAGTAGTGCAACCACACCCCCGGTGATACGCACGACAAGCATTAGTGAAAGCAACTTCTCCATGGTAATAGAAGGCAAGAAATGTGTAAATAGTATGAGGTAAACAAAAAAAAGACAGCTCGTGGTGAACTGTCTTTATGAGAGTGAACACTTAATCAATGTTCTTGAAGACCCCTTGCATAGCTCAGGATGTTCAAAACTGATTCCTGTGATGGTTCAAGCTGTGCTGCATCAAGCGATTTCTTGCTGGATTTCATTTCAGCCAGCTGAGCTCTTAACTCCGCATCACCGAGTAATGCTTTGTTAATCTCTTTCGTCTGGTCCTCGTTGGTCTCTTGGTATAGAAACCTGATCAAATCGTTTTGGGTAAAAGTTTTCGTCATAGGCTATATTGTTTTTTATCATCTTCTTTCTCAAGTTGATCAACGCGTACCTCATTCTCCCCAGGGCTGTATTGATGCTCACCTCTGTCCGCTCAGCAATTTCCTGAAAGGTCATCTGCAAGTAATGTCGCATAATTAACACCTGCTTTTGTTCATCCGGCAATTCCTTGATCAAATCCCGCATCCGCGAGCGCGTATCGCGGAACATTTGCTTGTCTTCATACGATTCTTCCGCAAAGCGCATGGAGTCAAACAGTTGACTTCCATCCTCTAATGTTACTTCCGGGTAACGCTTACGTTTTCTGAAATGATCGATTGCGAGATTATGGGCTATCCGGCAAACCCAAGGCAGGAATTTTCCCTCTTCATTATACCGTCCGGCTTTAATCGTGTTGATCGCCTTGATAAAGGTGTCTTGAAGCAGATCTTCAGCCTCATAGCGATCTTTCACTATCAAGTAGATAGCAGTATAAACTCTGGATTTGTGTCTGTGAAGGAGCATTTCGAACGCGGCCTCGTTACCCGTTTGATAAAGCGAAACTAACTCTGTGTCGCTGCATCTTTTGTCAATCATCTGTATTGCGTTTAAGTAACGTAAAGCTGTCGTTCGATAGTGTGTGGGTTAGTTTTTTTATTATTGAGAGATGAAAAATAGAACTATTTTTCGAAAAGCCAAAAAATTTTTACAAAAATCTTGCCTCTTGTATAATTTCTTTCGCTAATTGAACCGTTTTTTGAAATCAAGCGATAAATATGGCTGTAATGAAGAAAAGAGTAATTAAAAGTCTCGAAAACCTCTCGGGCGATCTTCACGATTTGATGCGCGAACAATATCCGAATGGATACGAGGCTAGCATTTCGCGAATTATGAATGCGAAAAAGGAGCCTATTTTCGTCTTTCCGTTAGAGACAGAAGATTCTGTTTTCCTGGTGAAAGTGCCAGCCACCAAAAATAGCGATGGAGGCTACGATGTAGAGTCCGGCAAGAAGCAAGAGTTTGATGGTGAAGACGATGACCTAAAACCGGTGGCTGACGATGACGATTTCGACAGCTCAGCAGGGGGAGACGATTTTGATGAAAATGGCAGCGATGCAAAGGAAGCAAGCTATGATCCTGATTTCGATAATTAAATTTCAGCTATTTTCTAATTTCTTTAAGTAGCTTTTTCATTACTATTTTTTAACTTCGTTATATGAACAATCGCCAAAAAAGGCATAATTTAATTGAAATACTTTCTACCACCGAAGATGAATTGTTGCTGAATCAAATAAAAGCAATTCTGGAAGGGAGTAACGTTTCAATTTGGGATGACTTAAACCCACACGTAAAAGAGTCTATCGATCGTGGCCTTGAACAATCAAAAAGAGGTTTAGGAGTTGCCCATGACGAAGTGATGAAAGATTTTCGGGCTCGACTGCCAAAATGAAAATCATTTGGACTCCGGAAGCAAAAGAGACGTTTAACGCCAATATTGAATTCTTGCTTATCGAGTGGGGTGACAGAGTAACTGCCGATTTCCTCGACCGTGTGGACGAGGTAGTTTCAAGAATAAAATCCAATCCACGTCTTTACCCCCTTGTGAAGAGGGAGGATCAGGTTCATCGATGTGTTGTTGTTAAACAAATCAGCCTCTATTACCGAATTGTATCCGATCAGCAAATCGACTTGATCACTTTCTGGAATAATTTCAAGAATCCAGAGCTCCTAAATATTTAACTTTGGTTGAACATGCTTGAGCAATCTCTATCGCTGGAGATGCTTTCTTTTGTGAGAGCAGCCAAAATGTGACCTCTAGTCTTTTATTCGTCTAAAGAGTGTTTGCCAAATAGGAGCGCGAGCCACATTTTTTTACTTTTGCCGTTTCCAATGAACAACACTCCCAGCGATTCTTACTTAGACGACCTCGATCCGAAAGAATTTATCATCATTAAGAGGGCCAGGGTTAACAATCTGAAAGATGTAAGCGTTGCCATCCCTCGCAATAAATTGGTGGTCATCACTGGCCTTTCGGGGTCAGGCAAGTCATCGCTCGCATTTGATACACTCTTTGCGGAAGGGCAACGCATGTATGTGGAAAGCTTAAGCTCCTACGCCAGACAATTTCTTGGACGTATGGAAAAGCCCGAAGTTGACTACATCCGAGGTGTTTCACCGGCCATCGCCATTGAGCAGCGCGTCAATACACGTAATCCACGCTCAACGGTTGGCACCACCACAGAGATCTACGACTATCTAAAACTACTTTTTGCCAGGATTGGAACCACCTATTCACCTATCAGCGGCAAAGAAGTAAAACGTGACACGGTGAGCGATGTGGTGGATTTCATCAACAAATCCAAGGAGGGGACGCGGGTCATGATTGCCTGCCCGCTTCAGATAAACAAAGGAAGAAAGCTTGTGGACGAGCTGAATCTTCTACTTAGCAAAGGATTCACACGTGTGTTGGTAGATGGTGAAATGAAGTTTATTGAAGAGTTAACAGGTGCGACTGACGAAGAAAAAACAAAAGCCACTAAAAAGCCAAAGACAGCAGTAAAAGCTCCCTCGGCAAAAGTTAAAGAATATGAAATATTAATCGATCGTGCCTCCGTCAATGCGACCGATGAAGACCTCACGTTTCGTTTATCCGATTCTATTCAAACAGCTTTCTTCGAAGGACATGGCGAGTGTTTGGTGTATGCGGAGGAAAAAAAGGTTCGGTTTTCAGATCGGTTTGAGCTTGATGGCATGTCATTCACAGAGCCATCTATTAATCTGTTCAGTTTTAATAACCCATTTGGTGCCTGCCAAACCTGTGAAGGATTTGGAAAAGTTTTGGGGATAGATGAAGATTTGGTCATTCCGGACAAAAGTCTCTCCATCTATGAAGGCGCTATTGCTCCGTGGCGTGGCGAGGTGATGAGCGAATGGGGAAAGCCGCTTTTAAAAAACGGTATTAAATTCGACTTCCCGGTTCATCGACCTTATAGCGAGTTGACTCAGAGGCAGCGAGACATTATTTGGACAGGCAACGAATATTTTGAAGGCTTAAATGAATTCTTTAGGTACATCACCACCAAAACCCATAAAATACAGTATCGTGTTATGCTTTCGCGCTTTCGCGGCAGAACAACCTGTCCGGATTGTCGCGGCACTAAACTTCGAAAAGATGCGGCTTACGTAAAGATTGCCAACACCTCTATCACAGATTTAGTGCTAATGCCGATTGAAGATGCGTTGGTATTTTTCGACAAACTCAAACTGCCAGATTACGAACAGAAAGTTTCTGATCGCATATTGACGGAAATCAAATCGCGATTGGGGTACATGTTGAAAGTTGGTCTTGGCTACTTAACACTTAACCGAGTTACTTCCACGCTATCGGGCGGAGAATTTCAACGTATAAAACTGGCCACGTCATTGGGTAGTGCGTTGGTTGGCTCTATGTATATTTTAGATGAACCAAGCATTGGCCTACATCCAAGAGATACCGAGCGAATGGTAGAGGTATTGAAATCTCTTCGCGACATGGGGAATACTGTGATTGTAGTGGAGCATGAGGAGGAAATCATGCGAGCCGCGGATCAAATCATTGATATCGGACCCGATGCAGGTACACACGGTGGCCGACTAGTTTTTCAGGGCTCGATCAAAGAAATAGACAGCCAAACAAATACGCATACTACAGATTACCTGAGCGACAAAGAAAAAATAGCGATCCCATCCATCCGTAGAAAATGGAAAGATTCGATCAACATCATTGGCGCCCGCGAGAACAACCTTAAGAATCTAAAAGTCAAATTTCCGTTGGAGATATTGACGGTTGTAACGGGAGTAAGTGGTTCTGGTAAATCAACGTTGATCAAGAAAATTTTGTACCCGGCTATTGGCCGCATGAATGGTACAGTAGGAGAGACACCCGGTAAGTACGATCAGCTGACAGGTGATTACTCCAAGATCAAACAAATCGAGTTTATCGATCAGAATCCTATTGGTAAATCTTCTCGCTCGAATCCGATCAGTTATGTAAAGGCATATGATGCGATACGAAATTTATATGCCGATCAACCGCTTGCCCAACAACGCGGCTATAAACCCTCCCATTTTTCATTCAATGTAGAAGGCGGTCGTTGCGAAACATGTGAAGGCGAAGGCGAGATAAAGGTAGAGATGCAGTTCATGGCTGATATCTTCTTGGAATGCGAAAGTTGCCATCGAAAGAGATTTAAACAAGAAGTGTTGGAGGTGGAACACAACGGCAAATCAATTGCCGATGTATTGGATATGACCGTTGAAGAAGGGCTCGAGTTTTTTAGAGACAAGAAGCCCATCTACGAAAAGATAAAACCACTTTTTGAAGTAGGATTAGGGTATGTGAAATTAGGCCAGTCATCCAACTCGCTGTCTGGTGGTGAAGCACAGCGTGTGAAGCTGGCTTCGTTCCTGGGGAAAAATTCTTCCGATGCCAGCGAACGTATCCTTTTCATTTTTGATGAGCCTACCACGGGATTACATTTTCACGATATTTCAAAATTGCTAAAAGCCATTAACGCATTGGTAGATGAAGGGCACACGGTCATTGTGATAGAACACAATTTAGAGGTTATTAAATGTGCCGACTGGATCATTGACTTGGGTCCGGAAGGGGGAGAAAAAAACGGTGGGCATCTTTTATTTGAAGGGACACCTGAAGAAATGGCAAAACAAGGGAAAGGTTATACAGCAGAATTTTTGAAGGGAAAGATATCTTGAAGATTTTGTATTTTTGATTATAAAAATTTTGTCATGGTAACCATAGCAGAAATCAAATCAGCTCTCCATCAGCAAGTAGCCAACACAGAAGATGAAAAAGTACTGAAAAAGATGCAGACGTACTTTAGCTCACTTGTAAAAGGCGATAAGAAAATAGTGGCCTATGCCTCAAAATGGAAACCTTTAACGGCTCGAGAATACAAGGCAGAAGTAGAGGAGTCCATTGGCGAATACAAAAAAGGGAAGATAATTAGTCAAAGAGAAATGGAGAAACGTCTTTGAAAAGAAAACCCGTAGTTTGGACTGAAAAGGCAAGTGAATCCTTAGACTTCTTTTGTGAATACATAAGAAAGGATTCCCCATCGGCCGCTAAAAGAGTAAAGCAAGAAATAGTTCGGACAGCAAGACAATTGGTTGACAATCCAGAAATTTATCAGCTTGATGAAGTCTTTGCAGATACAACTTTAAACATTCGAAGATTCTTCCGCTGGAGCTACAAGGTTGTTTATTAAGTAAACGAAAAAGAGATTGTTATCTTAGATATATTTCATACTAGCACTGGATTTTTTGAAGAAGAGTAGGTTAATTGATAAGGAAATAAGAACATGACACAATTCGCAAAAGTAAGTTCCAGAGAAGCCTTCCAATTGATTGAACATACCATTTTTGAAGCGGAGAAAATAAACAAACACCTAGCCGTAACTATTTGCGGACCGGAGGGTGAATTGATTTCATTTTTGCGAATGGGTGGGGCATCACCTGCTGCCCCTGTAATTGCACAGAGTATAGCGCATACCGCTGCGCGCGATCGAAAATCTACCCGCGAAATGGGAGAGTTTATGGTTAACGCTAATCGTGAGCAGGGTTTTTGGGGCGATGCAAAAATTACTGCCTTTGGTGGCGGTCTCCCAATTGTTCAAGAAGGCAAAGTTATTGGAGGAATTGGCGTTAGTGGTTTGTCAGAGGCAGAAGACGAACGGATTGCGCGCATCGCCATTGAAAAAGTGTACCGATAGCGCAAATATAGACAACTGGTGCAGCGCTGAAGGTAATTAGCAAACGCTATTACATGCCCATCTGGCTTTCCGAAAATATTTCTTTCCGTTTCTTTTTGCTTTCCAAAAAATTTATTGCTTATTTACTTAACAAAATATAAGGATATAACTAGTATAAGGATATGGCTAAAGAATATTTAGGTGAATTTGAAGAGCTGGTTTTAACGATGGTAGCCGCTTTGCAAGAGGATGCCTACGGAGCTGCCATTTCAGAAGAAATTGAAACGCGCTTGAAGCGCGAAGTGAACCTGAGTGCCGTACATGTTACGCTCTATCGATTAGAAGACAAGGGCTACATCAAATCCAGCATGGGTGGAGGAACAAATGAGCGCGGTGGTAGACGCAAACGAATTTTTACCATTACCAGTGCGGGGATGGCAATGCTCCGTGCGCTAAAAGAATCGAGGATTGAGCTTTGGAAGTTGGTACCACAGTTGAAGATGTTTTAGACTGTGACTTCTATGGTTGCTTTAATCAATATAAGCATACAAATAAACACTAGGGTGTGAACAATCATAATTATGATAAGATTCAAACCCCTCGTAGTCTAAGACTATTGAAATGGTTCTGCCCACCCCATCTCTACGAGGAAATCGAAGGCGACCTTATTCAGAAATTTAATCGGGAAGCAAGAGCTTTTGGAGATAATAAGGCGAAGAGAAGATTGCTTTGGAACGTGATTCGGTTTTTTAGGCCAGGGATTTTACTGCGGAATAAATTTTCAAATCATCAAATCCATAGTTCTATGCTAAAAAATCATTTTCAGTTTTCGCTGCGCATGCTTTCCAGGAACAAGGCATTTGCAATGGTAAGTGTATTTGGACTGAGTATAAGTATAGCAGCATGTATACTAGTGGCTGAGTATGCGCGGTTTGAATTGAGCTATGACAAATTTTTCCCTAAGCACAAAGACATTTACCGCTTGCAGCACAATCGTTTTGTAAATGGCGAGTTACTTTACAAAAAGGCCATGAGCTTTCCCGAAGTAGCAATGGCTCTGAAAGAATATTTTCCTGAAGTAGAGCAGGTCGCTCGCTTATTCCCTGTCAGTTTGAATATTGAGCCGGTTTTCACAGCCACCTTGAAATCAGGCGAGAAGAAAAGTTTTTCGGAACCGAATTCTTATTCGGCAGACAGTACATTTTGCAAAATATTTGATTTAGATTTTATTTATGGAAACCCTGCTTCTGCATTGCGTGGAAGTAATGACATCATTATATCGCGATCCACAGCCCTTCGCTATTTTGGAAGATTGGATGTGGTGGGCGAAGTTCTAAAAGGAACAGGTGGTGACGTTACCATTAGTGGTGTGTTTAATGATTTGCCTGCCAACAGTCATTTGAAGTTTGACATTCTGGTTTCTTGGTGGAATGTGTATGAAGATCGACATCGGTTTACATGGGATGGATTTTACAATTTCATCCAGTTGAAAGAGGGTTCGGATGTTCAACAGGTGTCGCAACGGTTACAAACATTCGCGCAGTCGTACATGGGCGAGTATTACAAAGGTCAGCCTAATACCTATTCTCAATTTCAACTTCAGCCCTTGGAAGGAATTCACCTCGACTCACATTTGGACGGTGAAATGCGTGCAAATGGAAACAGGAATATTGTTAACACATTGTTGATAGTGGCGGCTTTCATGATTGTCATCGCCATTATCAATCAAGTTAACCTCAACACTTCTCGCTCATTGGCGCGGATCAAAGAAGTAGGCGTGCGCAAAACTATTGGCTCCACCAAAACACAATTGTCAATGCAGTTCTTGATGGAGTCGTTACTGTTGAGTTTTACAGCTGCTAGTATTGGGCTGCTGTTGGCATGGGTTTTTCATCCGTGGTTTAATACTCTATTCGATTTGCATATTTCTTTAGTGCTCATTGATCAGCCTATTTTTTGGGTCGTGATGATAACGTTAGTTGTAGCCGTTGCCATCATCTCCGGCTTTTATCCAGCTTTTATGCTCACTCGGTTTAAAGTATATGAGGCATTGAAGGGGTTATCAGTTGGCGAACGTAAATCACGTTTTCAAAAAGTGTTGGTAACAACTCAGTTTACCATTTCGTTAGTTTTGATAATTGCCACCTATACCTTGTTTAAGCAAATCACTTTCATGAAGTCCAACGATTTGGGCTTTGGCATAGAACAGAAATTGGTTGTGAAAATATTGCCGGGTATCGGAGAAGAAAGCGACACGTTGTTCAATCATAAAGTAATGGCAATAAAGAGTGAACTTTTAACAAACTCGTTGTGCAAAGCATCCACTATTTCGTCAAGCATACCCGGAAGAAAGAATGAGTGGCGAGGCAGTACCAGGTTGGCTGGCACCAATGGCGATGTTGTAATCCGAGCTGGTCTTGAGAGAGTAGACGAAGATTTTTTGGATGCTTTTGATTTGACGTTAGTTGCAGGACGAAACTATGCCTCATCTCAAAACAATGGAAACTCCATCATTGTCAACGAAGAAGCAACAAAACAGTTAGGCTTTCATTCGCCACAAGAGGCGATTGGAAAGAAAGTAGCCATTATGATGGGAGATCGAGAAATTATTGGCGTGGTAAAGTCATTTCACATAGCTGGCCTTCAAGAGGCGGTTAGTCCATCGATGTTTATCACAGGAGCTGGTTACATGAAGTTTTTAACTATCTCGTTGACTGTAGGTAATATCCCCGATCAGATATCACAAGTTGAAAAAATTTGGAAAACCCATTTTCCCGACAAGCCTTTTCAATATTTTTTCTTAGACGAATTTTTTAATCGACAATATCAAGCCGATGTGCTAATGGGAAAAAGTATCGGCATGTTCTCGGGCATTGCTATTATGATTGCATGCCTTGGATTATTCTCTTTATCAGTTTACACCATTCATAAAAAGACAAAGGAGATAGGGATAAAAAAGATATTGGGTGCAAGCGTGGCGGGAATTACCAGCGAACTCTGTGGAAATTTTATGATACCGCTCACGTTGTCGGCATTGGTCGGCATTCCCGTCAGTTATTATTTGGTTACGTGGTGGCTCGCGCAATATGCCTATCGGATAGATATCACGTTCTTTTTGTTTCTGATGCCGCTGTGCCTTTTGCTGGCTATTGGCTTAACCACGATTATTTTCCAGTCGGTGAAGGCTGCTGGAAAAAATCCGGTGGAAAGTTTGAGATATGAATGACAAGTCGCCTCATATCGCCTTTCGCATTCTGCGGTGGTTCTGTCCACCACACCTCTACGAAGAAATCGAAGGCGACCTTGTTCAGAACCGTTGCATGAAATTGCTTGGGGTGAGAATCGCTATGCCGCGGAACGGGTTTAATGCAAGCAAATCTTTATCACCTGTAACGATGCAGGCGGCCTTTGCTGCCACCGCTAACTCTAATAATTTATTATCATCAGCATCGCGGCAAACTTCTATTTTTTCTAATGGGGTTACTAGTTCACAAGCGTTTACAAATATAGATAAGGCAGTTTGGCGGGTTTCCACCAGTACAAAATCATCAAATTTATCAGCTAAAAGTGTTGACTTATATTCCTCAAGTACTTCTGATGAGGTGAACACGTTACCTTTTGAGAAACAATGTTTTATAGCAGCAATTGGCCTTTGTGATTTAAACACTACACTACTAACCAATACGTTGGTATCAATGACAAAATGGTCAATGGCCATTGCGAATGGCTTCTTCGCCAAAAAGATTTCGAGTTGTTTCTTCGTCCCACTCCATCAATTCAGCAAGTTTGGTAATGGTCATTCCGTTCTTTTCAGCTTGCGTGGCTGTTTTCTCAAGAATATCAAACAAGGCCTTGTTTCGCTCTCTTTTAAAAATCTCAGCGAGCACATTGCCCATCAGTTTTTCAACCCTGCCTTTATCTTCTGGCGAAAGATTTTGGAATTGATTGGTGAGGGAATCCTCCAAGTTCAATGTAAGCGTTTTCATATCACAAATATATCAAAGAAATGAAAACTCCTGAAAGTGCTCATCCACCATTCGCTTTGCGTTTCCTTAGTTGGTTCTGCCCCGCACACCTCTACGAGGAAATCGAAGGCGACCTGATTCAGAAATTTAATCGGGATGTAAATGTAATTGGAGAGAAGAGAGCAAAGAGAAAATTGCTGTGGGATGTGATTCGGTTTTTTAGGCCCGGTATTATTTTAAGAAATAAGCTGTCATTTCACCGAAATCAAATTGATATGATTAAAAGTTACTTCACCATTCTGTTCCGCAGTCTTCTGAAACGAAAGTTTTACTCTGTCATTAATATTTCATGCCTGACGGTGGGCATCACATTTGCTTTGCTCATAGGTATGTTCATTCATGGTGAGTTGCAAGTGAATAAACATTTGGCAGATGCCGATCGCCTATACCTGCTTGAAAGTAAAGCTCAATCCAGAGACTATCGTGAATTCTTTTCCAGTAGTCATTTGGTTAGTCAATGTGTCACTCAATACCCTAATCTATTCGAATCGTATTATCGATTTCTAGATAGGAATATAACCGTCTCAAAAGGTGATAAACACTTTCGCATTCAGAGTATGATTGGGGATGCTTCATTGCTGACCATGTTTGGGTTTCCAGTTATTGCTGGGAATGCAGCGAGTGCTTTGAAAGATCCTAATTCAATAGTCGTCACTCGCAAGGTGGCCAATCAGTTTTTTGATAACACGAATGTGGTTGGCCAAACACTCACGGTTTCAACCGAACAAAATGGTAAAAAGGAGTATCTGATAACAGCCGTAATTGAAAATCCTGACGATAAAAATTCAGTTTCTGATTTTATGGATATGAATGCACAGATTTTCCTAACGCTCGAAAACTCAAAAGACTTTTTCCCTTTGTTTGACCAAAACTCATGGGGCAGTTTTATTATTAGCTACATAAAGCTAATGCCTAATATTAAAGTATCCGAAGCGGAAGCAGCCATTAATCGAACCATCAAGGGAGTTGCTCCAAAAGCAAATGACGAACCGCGAACCTATTTCCTAAACCCATTGGCCGACTATTATCGAATGACCAACCACGGTGCTGTTCAGAAGTTGATATGGTCGCTTGCTGTTATAGTTTCCTTAATCCTCCTACTGGCCATCAGTAACTTTATTAACATCGCTATTGCCAGTTCATTTTCGCGCGCAAAAGAAGTAGGCGTACGAAAAGTAATCGGGGGCCAGCAATGGCAGGTGGTTAATCAATTTTTGTTAGAGGCATGTGTGATTTCCGTGATTGCTGGTGTGCTTAGTGTTTTATTCTATGAGCTACTGCATTCTTACTTTGCTGACTTACTAGGTGCGAAACTGCCTTCAATTTTGATGTTCGATAAATCGGTTTGGCTATTAATGCTGGTTGGTTTTTTAGGTATCGGTTTCTTTGCAGGAGTTTATCCTGCTATTTTCCAGTCAATGGCGCGTCCTGTAGATTCTTTGAAAGGAAAGTTCAAATCAGTGCAAGGTACTATCCAATTTTCACGAGGTTTAATTGGTACACAATTTCTAATCACTATTTTCATTCTCATCGTTGCCGTTGTGGTGTCAGGGCAGGTGTCATTTTTTCTTGAAAAAGATTTGGGCTACGACAAGGCGCGCGTACTGGTAGTGGGCTCGGTGCCACGCCTATGGAACGATGCCGGCTTCTCAAAAATGGAATTTGCTAAAAAGGAATTTTTACAATCCAAAGAGATAAAAGCTGTTTCGCTTTCGTGGGGAGCACCTGGAAATAATTTCAGTCCTGGTGGCAGTAAAGTTCATAAAGCAGGTACTCCTTCTGAAAAGGCAATCGACCATGTTATTACTTGTGGTGACGAGGACTACGAAAAGGTTTATGATTTGAAACTGGAAGCGGGTAGTTTTTTGGATGAAGCTGGTCTGCAGCCTCGCAATAGTGTAGTTATTAACAAAAGTGCCCAAAAGGCGTTAGGTGTTCAAATAGGTGACCAACTTAAAGCAATTGATTATGGAGATACGCTGTTCACAGTAAGGGGTATTGTATCGGATTTCAATTATGAGTCTCTACATGAAAAAATCGGCCCTCTGATGATTATGCAACCAAATGATTTTCGGGCTTACCGTTACTTTAATTTTAAACTAGCAACGGGTAATATTAGCGAGTTAATCAAAGCTGTTGAGAATGCTTGGAAAAAAGCATTTCCTGACGACCCGTTTGATTATTGGTTTGCTGACGAACGAATGAAAACCATGTACACCACGGAGCTGCAAATGAAAAAGGCAGCCAACACAGCGTCCATTTTGATGTTGATTATTGTGATAACAGGTGTATTGGGGCTGGTCTCTTTGAGCGTATCCAAAAGGAAAAAGGAAATCGGCATTCGGAAAGTATTGGGCGCTTCCTTACACGATATACTTTTGCTGATTGCAAAGGAGTATGCTTTGCTGATAGCGATTTCATTTGTAGTGGCAGTGCCGTTGGCTTACTTATCCTCTATCCAGTGGCTAGGGGCATTTGCTTATCGACTTGAGTTGAGTTGGTGGATGTTTGCCCTGCCCGGGGCTTTACTATTAATTTTTACGATAGTGATTGTAACTGTGCAAGCTCATGGCGTGGCAGCTTCCAATCCAGTGAAGTCATTGAAGTATGAGTAGCGGTAGGTTATTTCGTTTTGCTTTATTATTTCTTAAGTGGTTTTGCCCTTTGCACCTCTACGAAGAAATCGAAGGCGACCTCATTCAGAAATTCAATCGGGATATAAGGATATCTGGGGAAAGGAGGGCGAAGTGGAGATTGCTGTGGAATGTGATAAGGTTTTTTAGGCCAGGAATTATTTTAAGAAACAGATTTACTATCAAATTAAATACAATTCCAATGATTCAGAATTATTTTAAGATCACGCTGCGCAATTTGAACAAGCGTAGGGCGTATGCCTTCATCAATGTATTTGGTCTCGCGGTGGGCGTGGCGGCCTGCTTGGTCATTGGCAAGTATTTGGAGTTTGAAACGAGCTATGATGGATTTCACGCGAATGCCAAGAATATCTATCGTGTTATAAGTTCATTCTATACCGATGGTACTAAAGATTCTTACACGGGTTATGACCTAGGGCCCACACTATTAAATGAAATCCCTGAAATCAAAAAGTTTGCGCGCACTCACGGCAACAGCAGTGTTGTTAGTTTTGCCAATGAGCAAAACAAAGAAGTCAGGTTCTATGAGCAAAACATATTAGCGGCAGACAGTTCTTTCCTTGAGCTGTTTACATTCAAATTTATGTATGGAAACACCACCGCTCTTTATAGCCCTAATTCCATTGTTCTCACTCAGTCTGTTGCCACAAAATATTTTGGAAAAACAAACCCTATCGGCAAAGAACTAAAGCTGCACGACAACTGGCCCGGTCTGTACATTGTAACGGCCGTGATAGATGACGTGCCCGCCAATTCACATTTTGAATTTGACCTGATCATGCCCCTGCACAATGTTTTACAGTCTGAACACTATCGCAATACTAATCAGCGCTGGGATAACTTCAAGACATATGTTGAAACACACAAAGACTCTGAACAAGCTAGTCTTCAAAGTAAAATCCCCGGTTTAATAGAAAAATACAGGGGTAATGACAAAGCCATCAACGCTAAATCAGAGCTTCAGTTTCAACCCTTGCTCGATATTCACTATTCCCCAGACTTGCAAAATCAAGGCACCCATCGCACCAAAATTTACTTTTTTGTAGTGGTAGCTATTTTTATTCTAATGATCGCTTGGATAAACTATATCAACTTGGCAACCGCTCGCGCCATGGAGCGGGCAAGGGAAGTGGGTGTAAAAAAGGCATTGGGTGTTTTACGGATTCAACTGATTTCACAGTTTATTTTTGAATCGCTATTAATCAATTTCATAAGTATTTTGTTTGCAGTATTTCTAGCCTGGTTGGCAATTCCATTGTTAAACTCAATAGTAGGTCGTTCATTGGCGTTTGATCTTGCACAACCTCCATTCTGGATTTTATTGGGGGCGTTGTTTTTGGCGGGTTCTCTTGCGGCTGGTTTCTATCCCGCCTTTGTGCTTTCATCATTTAAAACCACTGAAGTTATCAAAGGAAAGATTATGAAGAGCCGCTCGGGGTTATCGCTGCGCAGTGGATTGGTTGTTTTTCAATTTGCGTCATCGTTGGTGTTGATTGTGGGGACGTTTGTAGTGTTTAAGCAACTACGATTTATGGAAGGCCAAGAAAAATATTTGACTACAAATCAAATTCTTGTTGTCAAAGGGCCTGAAGTGACCGCGAGGGAGAAATTAAGTGGGCAAATGATGTCGTTTAAGAATGAATTGCTACAACTCAGTATGGTTGACAAGGTTGCGATCTCCTTCAATGTTCCAGCCAGCGATCCAAGCATGAGCTCGGGTATCAGAAAACTTGGAAATCCAGTGGAAGAAAATAGAATTGGAGATAGCTATTGGGCTGGGTCTGATTTCATGGAGCTTTACCAGATTCCACTGGTGGCCGGCAAGTTTTGGGATGCCCGCATAGAGTCTGAAATGGATCAAGTAATTGTGAATGAAGAAGCTGTCAGGGTTTTTCGATTGGGAACAAATAACGATGCACTTAAAGAAAAGTTGATTATGCTTGGCGACACCTTTTCCATTCTCGGTGTGGTGAAAAACCATCATTGGAACTCGCTGAAACAACTGCACAAGCCTATGGTGTTCCGAGCTGGAAAATCAGCTGACGGCAATGTTTCAGTTCGATTAACTGGCGATAATCAACTGGCAATTGAACAAATAAAGCAAACCTATTCGGCCTCGTTTGCCGGGGAAACATTCTCTTATTATTTCATGGATGATTCTTACCAGAGGTTATACGATGCGGAGCAGCAATTCGGCAAACTCTTCAGCTCCTTTTCAATATTGGCAATATTGATCGGGTGTTTAGGGCTCTGGGGACTTGCTTCGTTCGCTATGCTAACTAGAATGAAGGAGATAAGCATTCGTAAAGTATTGGGTGCTTCAGCAAATTCGATATTGTTCTTACTTACAGGTCAATTTTTGAAGCCAATATTGATAGGAAGTGCAATTGCATATCCATTGGTTTGGTTTGGGGCAAACAAATGGCTTGAACAATTTCCCTACAGAATCAATGTATCGATCGATCAGTTTATCATTCCACTGGCAATACTGATCTCGATTGCTTTGCTAACGATAAGTAGGCAAATATTGCAGACGACTAAAGTTAATCCTGTGGATTCACTAAAGAACGAATAGACAAAGAAAAGCTTTTTCAATACTTAGCCGATCCCGTTGGCGTACTTTTCTTGATAAAATCGCGAATGTGTTCATTAGAGGTCGCTAAATCTTCCGCACGTAAATACATCATGTGTCCACTGCGGTAGCCTTCAAAGCGAAGGCGGTCTTTCATCTTACCGCTCGGGTCTAGTTGCCACATAGAATATTTTGCATCGAAGTAGGTCGTAGCTCCATCATAATAACCACTTTGAATCATCACATGCATGTAAGGGTTCTCTGCCATTGCCAAACGAAGGTTCTCACCAGTGTTGTCATTTGAGTTATCCCAAGGGCGGACTGGCCCAAACATGTTGTATTGCAAATCGGTTTTGTATTTCAACACATCGCGCAGGTAGTAGTTGATCGCAGGGGTGAAAGAATGCAACCAAGAAGTAAGTTCGGAATTATAGTCAGGGCTGCTGCCCGCTTGTTGTTTGTCGATGCCCAAATAACGAGAGTCGAGACGCCCAACGGTGAATCCTTTTTCACGCAACAGATCTTTCCAAAAATATTGCGTAGGTACGGCCAGGTTGTGTTGCATTACGGTGCGCTCCGATAATCCGGAGTAACGTGAAACACTGGCTGCTATTTGTTTTTTCTTAGCCTCTTCTAAAAATCCGCCACGCGATAATGCTGGAATAAATTCGTTGACAGTAAATGCTTCTGATTCTGCCAGTACATCCATTAAGTCTTTTTGTTGAAGATCGGCAGACAATGCTTTTTGATACCATGCGGCAGCCGTGTAATAAGGAAGTGACAAGGCATCATTCACAGGGCCATCGCGTTTGATACCTAGCTCGGTTGGAGAAACCAAAATCACGCCATTTAAATACATCCAATGATTGTTTTGCAAGTCAAGTGCCAACCCCGAGACGCGCGTTGTGCCATAACTTTCGCCAATCAAATATTTTGGAGAAGTCCAGCGACCTTGACGAGAAACGAAGTTGTCTACCCAATCACCAAGATATTTAATATCGGCATTCACTCCGAAGAAAGTTGTTTTTTCAGCTTTTGGATCGAGGATGCGAGAGAAGCCGGTATTCACCGGATCGACATAAACGATATCGGCTACATCTAAAATAGAATGAGGATTGTCATGAATTCCGTAGGGCTGAACAGGAAATCCTTCGCTATCAATATTTAAAACTTTGGGGCCGGTGTAGGCAACGTGCATCCACACAGAAGCGGAACCCGGGCCGCCATTAAACGAGATGATAAGAGGGCGCCTGCTTTTGTCGGACACGTCACTACGTTCGTAATAGGTATAAAATAACGAAGCGCTCGGTTTGCCTTCTGCATTCCAAACGGGCTGTGTACCGGCTGTTACTTTGTAGGGAATGGCTTTTCCTTTTATGGTGACATTGCCAGTGGAGTTGACTGCTGACTCAGCGGGTAGCACACGCTCCTGCGCAAGTGAGCATACATAAACGAAGATCGATAGGGTTGTCAGAAGACTTTTCATAGGTGATTGCAAAATGGAGAACTGGTAAACTCTACCGAAATTTAGTCAAAGAAATAATCGATTATAAAACAGAATTTTGAGTGCGCTATTGGATAGATGAACGGTGAATTTCAATAGTTCTTGACCTAGCGTGCTTCCCAAAAGCGAGTCTTTTTTCATTGATTTAATATATCTAAACCACATTTTGCCGCTTCGCCAAGGATAATCCCTCAGGCCATAAAATTTCTTATAAACCACCATTTAAAAGCAGAATCAACTATTGAGATTTCTTTGCCCATCACATCAATTACATCTTTTTGAAGCAGTGCCTGTATCGATCGTTGAATGGTGGCAGTGGTGCCCAATGAAAAATCCTTTATCGCTTTTTTAGAATGAAGACTTTCAACTCCCTTGCACACCGCCTTGATGAAATTCAACTGATACGTAGTCAATCCTTCAACGATCTTCTGAAACTGCAGTTCGTTCTGCTCTCCAAGACGTATCAGGGCTTGTTCCACATCGCTATCTTTTACTTTATTGGAAGAAATATACCATAGAATTTGAAACGCATTTTGGGTATAGTAAGAATGAGATTCCATCGCCCGGCAAACAAGAGTAACCTGTTCTCCTAAAATAGTCTTTCCGGTTTTTTTAAATTTTGAAATCACAAAAGGTATCCATTCAGCCTCATCAATTTTCTTGAGGTAATGCACCGAGCCAAATTTGTAAAAAGGCAAGTCAGATGATTCAAATAACTGGGTCATCAGGTGTCGTTTGCTTCCGTAGAGACAATAATGCACTTTGTCGTGCCGCTGCCAATAGCTCCGTAATTTTTTTTGAAAGTCAATTGGGTGAGGAAAATGGTTCACGTTTTGAAATTCATCGATGCACAAAATGATTCGCACATTTTTCTTTACAGCGATGGTCTGAGAGAGGTTTATAATTTCATCTTCTTTTATTGCCGAGTTTGACTGAAACTTGATGGAGAATTCGGTGTTGGGGTCGGGCTGAAAAGAGAGGTAAGGCAAAATGCCCTTCAGCCATTTGTTGGCAAACTGAAAAGCCTCATCCATTTTAGAATTAGTTGCCTTGAGTAATGCATGAACATACGCTTCGTGAAACTCTTCTGGTGTGCGGCATTTGAAAAGATCAATGTAGGCAAAACGGACATTGTCTTTGTGATAACGCCTCGCTGCTTCCTCCACCAGCGAAGACTTGCCCCAGCGTCTCGGAGAAATTAAAATCGTGTTGGCATTGGTGTTAAATTGATGGTGCATGAACTCAATGTCCTTGCTGCGGTTGCAGAAGTCAGTCTTACCAACGGTTTTGCCAAAAACAAACGGGTTTTCCATACTGGCATTTTTAAAAGTTACATAAATGTAAGTTACAATTGTGTAACTTACAAACCTGTTACTTTTTTAGCAAACTCAACACCTCATTCAACTTCAACAACGCCTCAACAGGACTAATCGTATTAATATCGATTTGAGAAAGCATTTCATGAATAGCTTTTGACTTTGGATCTATTTCAAACAAACTCATTTGTTGAATGGCCTTGGGCAATTCATCAAATTTATTTTTTGGTTCGTTTTTGCCTGCCCGTCCGTCAGGCGGGTGTTTGTCTTTTTCTAAGAAACGCAGAATTTCATTGGCGCGCAGCACCACTTTGTTGGGCATACCGGCAATCTGAGCTACGTGAATACCAAAGCTGTGTTCGCTACCGCCTTCTTTCAGCTTGCGCATGAAAATGATTTTGTCGCCAATTTCTTTCACGCTTACGTTGAAATTTTTTACGCGCACAAAATCTTCGGCTAACTGGTTAAGCTCATGGTAGTGCGTGGCAAAAAGAGTTTTGGGTTTGTAGTCTTTGTGCTGATGCAAGTATTCCACAATCGCCCAGGCAATCGAAACGCCATCATAAGTAGAAGTGCCTCTACCGATTTCATCCATTAAAATCAAACTGCGGTCGCTCAGGTTATTCAAGATGCTGGCCGTCTCAATCATCTCCACCATAAACGTTGACTCGCCCCGAGAAAGATTGTCGCTCGCGCCTACACGTGTAAAAATCTTATCCACAATGCCAATGGTAGCAGCTTCGGCAGGAACGAAACTTCCCATCTGCGCCATCAAGACGATCAAGGCAACTTGCCGTAACAAGGCTGACTTACCTGCCATGTTCGGTCCGGTGATGATCAGGATTTGTTGTGTTTCGGTATCAAGGTAAATATCATTGGGTACGTAGCTTTCTCCAATGGGCAATTGTTTTTCAATAACGGGATGGCGACCTGCTTTGATAGCGAGCCGCGTGGAGTCACTGATTTCGGGCTTGCTGTATTTATTGGTTTTGGCAGTAATGGCAAATGACAGTAGGCAATCCAACACGGCAATCACCTTCGCGTTTTGCTGTATTTGAGAAATGTAATCCGCTGTGTGCTGTATTAACTCTAGAAACAATCGTTGCTCGATTACCGACAGTTTTTCTTCGGCTGTCAGAATTTTTTCTTCATAAACTTTCAATTCTTCGGTGATGTAGCGCTCGGCATTCACCAACGTCTGTTTGCGAATCCAATCGGAAGGCACTTTGTCTTTGTTGGCGTTGCTTACTTCAAGATAGTAACCAAAGACTTTGTTGTAAGAAACTTTCAGTGAGTTGATACCCGTACGCTCCACTTCCCGCCTTTGCACTTGTAACAAATAATCTTTGCCTGCGAAAGCGATCGTGCGCATTTCATCCAATTCCGCATTCACGCCTGTTTTAATGATTCCACCGAGATGCATCAACATTGGCGCATCGTCTTTCAATTCCTTTTCAATCTTCTCCAAGAGAAACTCGCAACCATGCAATTGATCAGCCAGTTTCACTAATTCTGATTTCGTAGATTTTGAAAGTGAATCTTTGATAGGAAGAATAGCTTGAAGAGATCGCTTCAATTGGAGCAATTCACGTGGATTAATACGCCCCACGGCTACTTTTGAAATGAGTCGTTCTAAGTCGGCAATTTGATGAAGGTGCTCAGCCAACTTTTCCGCAAGGTCAGATTCAGCGTAGAAATGTTCAACCACTTTTAATCGTTCTTCGATTGCCGCTTTTTCTTTTAACGGCAAGATCATCCACTGCCGCAGTTGGCGCGAGCCCATAGGCGTGATGGTTTGATCCAATATTTGCAATAGGGATACGCCACCGTCATTAGGTGAATGAATCAACTCCAGGTTTCGGATGGTAAACCGATCGAGCCACACGTACTTCTCTTCATCGATGCGTGAGATGCCAGCAATGTGATTCATCTCTTTATGTTCGGTGGCTTCTAAGTAATGCAAGATGGCTCCCGCTGCAATGATAGCTTCGCTCATTCCATCCACACCAAAGCCCTTCAACGTATTCGTCTTAAATTGTTGAATCAGTTTTTCGTTTGCAAAGTCATAGGCAAAGACCCACTCATCCAACGCAAACGTGGCATACCCTTCGGCAAATTGTGACTCGAACTTTTCTCGGTGTGTTTTAGAAAAAATAATTTCTGCTGGTCCAAAACTTTGGATGAGCTTGTTTATGTAGTTTTCTGTTCCCTGAGCGGCATAGAACTCACCGGTACTAACATCTAGAAAAGAGATTCCTAGAATGTTTTTGTTGACATGAACAGATGCGAGAAAATTATTTCTTCGTTTCTCAAGCACATTGTCGTTAAAGGAAACACCAGGCGTTACCAATTCAGTCACACCACGCTTTACAATTCCTTTTACAAAGCGCGGATCTTCCAATTGATCGCAAATCGCTACGCGATGGCCTGCTCGAACCAACTTAGGTAGGTAGGTATCCAAAGCGTGATGTGGAAAGCCTGCAAGTTCAATTTCAGAGGCAGACCCATTGCCTCGTTTGGTCAGGGTGATATCCAGTACTTTACTGGCCTTGATGGCATCTTCACCAAACGTTTCATAGAAATCACCCACTCTAAAAAGCAACAGCGCACCAGGGTATTTCACCTTGATGGCGTTGTATTGTTTCATTAAAGGGGTATCCATTGCGCTTGCTCCTGCCATAAGGGGCAAATATAGAACGAGGAAGTTATAAGTAAGAGCCTTAAGCTAAATTATGCTGACGCGGCAGGGTCATTTTTTTGCCGCAACAATCACCCACATTTTATCGCCTTTTATTTTTTCGCGGTCAATAAAATTTTCCTTTTTAACAAGAATTTTAAAACCAGCCTTGTCCAGATCTTGCAGGACATGCTCAATAGCAATTTCATGCTTTTTCGCTTGCTCGGTCCGATTTGACTTCTTCCGTACATCTGCAATTGGTTCGCAAATGAGGAGAAGCCCTTCTGTCATCAATGCATTCTTAACGTTTTTTAATAAAACACCATAGTTAATTACTTCATGATACGTATCCAGGATCATAACCGCATCTAATGAGTCAGTTGGCAACCCCAGATCATCCTTTGGAGCAAACACCGGCCGTATATTGGTGATCCCTTTTTCTTTTGTTTTTAGTTGCATTAGCCCTACCATGTTAATGCGATTTTCCACTGCGTATACTCGGCCTGAATCCCCAACAATTTTCGATAATTTATAAGTCATATAACCTTCATGAGAACCAATGTCCGCGACTACGCTATTCTTTTTTATTTTCAACAACTGGATTAACTCACTCGGTTTTTGCCATTTATCTCTGGCAGCCCAGGCGCTTTCAGAATAGATATTCATCCACGGATCAATGGTCTGGCTAATTGCGTCTGGCCGATTCCCCATAGAAATAAGAATTAATAAAAAATAGACTCTCGCCATTGATATCTTTTTTTCAAAGATAACCTTTGCCTAGTATGATTTTTGATACTTGCCTTCAGATTATTCTCAACAGCTTTTTAACAATTGATTAAGAGATCATTGGGATTTCGTTAACAGAAGCTCAATTCTCTTTCTACTACTTTTAGAAAACAATTAAAACTACCTATGAATAAATTATCTCTCTTAATCCTTTGTTTATTTTTCTATACGGCAGCTATCGCGCAGAAACAAGAAACCAAACTGTTGAATGAAGTATCACTCTCACAACTCAAGCAAGAACCGTATACAACCTGGTATACCAAGAATCATGAAGACTACCGGCCTAATGTACAGATAGTAGAAGCTCTTAAAAAAACTAATCACACCAAATACACAATGAAAATATTTTTCGGTTCGTGGTGTGGCGATAGCAAACGCGAGTTGCCGAAGATGACAAAGGTTTTGGAAAAACTATCATTCCCTCAAAAGAATATTACCTTGATTGGTGTTGACGATTCTACGGAAGTATACAAGCAATCGCCCCAGCGTCAAGAAGCCGGAATGAACATTTTCCGCGTGCCTACTTTTATTGTTTATGAAAATGGCAAGGAGGTCGGTCGCATCGTAGAATACCCCACAGAAACAATGGAGCGAGACTTATTAAAGATTTTTGCCAGAAAGGAATACACCGCCAATTATTTCGGATATCCGCAGATCATTCAGTGGATGAAAGATGGATTACTTACGGATGAAAACATCAGTGCCCGCGGCCTTGCCATGCAATTGAAAAGTCGCGTCAGTAATGAATCCGAGCTCAACGCGTGTGGATATGTGCTGATGGCGCAGGGAAATTTGAGGGAAGCAATCACAGTGCTTAGAATAAATGCCAATCTTTTTCTGCAATCGGCCAATTGCTGGGATAGCTTGGGCGAAGCGTATGCGAAAGATGGGCAGAAAGACAAAGCCATTCAAGCCTATGAATATGTGTTGGAGTTAGACCCTAAAAGTGAAAATGCGAAAGCCCAACTTTTGAAGCTGAAAAGTTAACTTAAATAAATTTGAAGGCTCGTAGTATATCCTCTGTATATTAGCATCTATGAACTTTCACTATTTTAAAACACTTCTTCTATTTAGCAGCGTTGTTGGATTGCTTTTACTCTTTGGTTGCACGCCTCAAAATGAAAATCAGGCAAAGGAAATCAAAGACACCGCTTGGGCCATTCTACCATTTGTAAAAGTTGATAGCCTGAATCCTATTCTAGCAGCTGGGGAAAGAGATGATGGAACCTACATCATGACGTATACTGCTTATGATGGAAAAGTGGCGAGGTTATGTGTTGCGTCTTCCACCAATTTGGTGAAGTGGATAAAACATGGGCTGGTATTGCAGGGGAAATATGTTGACTCGTGGAGCAAATCCGAAGCAATTGTAGCCAAGCAAGTGGGAGAAAAAATAGTTGCTAAGAAAATCAACGGGAAGTACTGGATGTATTTTGGAGACACCGATTTATTTCTGGCAACTTCGGATGATTTAATTCATTGGCAGCCTGTTGTTGACGAAAATCAAAAATTCAAATCGATCCTTCAACCACGTAAAAATTATTTTGATAGTCGGTTAGTTGAAAGTGGACCCTATGCTTTGTTGACTGACAAAGGGATTGTATTGATTTACAATGGCATGAACCTCGATGTAGGTGGCGATAGTACAATTGCCAAAGGAGCTTACTGTGCAGGTCAGGCTTTGTTTGACAAAAATGATCCTTCTAAACTAATCGACCGATTGGAGAAAAATTTTCTGCGTCCTGATAAGCCTTATGAAATTTCCGGACAGATCAATCAGGTTTGTTTTGTGGAAGGGCTAGTTCCTTTTCATGGGAAATGGTTTTTGTATTTTGGCACGGCTGATTCTAAGATTGCGGTGGCTGTTTCCCCTATTTTGCCACCATCCAGTTAAAAAGCATAATACCCAATAAGCCGAACACAATGCTAATGTGCACGATTAACCAAATCTGTTGGTAAGCGGGTCGATTGTTCCACATCTCTTTTTGATCAAAGGGGTCAAAGATTAAGGCAATGCCGAAGTTTGACATGGCCGTGGAAATATCTTTTTTGGCCAATAGGAAGTAAACTCCCAGGGCGACAAACGCTCCATACAAAAATCGGTTGTATGTAAAGGTAAGGTCTGTCGGCTTGTCGTTTTCTTTTGTTGTGGTCATACTTTAGGAGTTGATATTTTGCAAGACTTTTTCTTTTGCGTTTCCATCGAAGAAAGAAATACAGACATAGAACTGGCTGCAATCGCTACACAAATCATCGTATCAGAAATACCAGAACTCGAATCGAGAACAGTAAAGAGAGCTGCCAGAAAAACAAAACCAGCAGCAATGCCGATCGCTAATGCATACTTTCCGAAACGGGAAGATTTTTTAGTCTCCATGAATCTTTCTTCCAGTTAGTAGTTTTTGATCGATAACAATTACAGGCATCCATGATTTTTTTATAAACTTGCGTCACGTCAAAAATTGAACGATATGAGCAAAGACACTATAATAAAAAACGTAACGCTTGTTAACGAAGGTCAGCTGCGGGTAGCCGACCTGCTTATTAAAGACCAGTTCATTGATAAGATTGGAAACGTTCACCCCACCGAAAACAGCTTGGTTATCGATGGCTCTGGAAAGTATTTATTCCCAGGCATTATTGACGGCCAGGTTCACTTTCGAGACCCAGGCCTAACCCACAAAGGTGACTTTTACACAGAAAGCAGAGCCGCCATCGCTGGTGGTGTCACCTCGGTTATTGATATGCCCAACACTGTACCTAATGTTTTGTCAATTGAACTACTTGAACAAAAGCATCAGATAGCTGCTGAAAAATCACTTGTCAACTATTCCTCTTTTCTCGGTGTAAACGCAGATAACATTGACACCGTCATTCAGACAGACACGTCTAATCTTATTGGAGTTTCAGATGATGGTCTGTATTTCACTAAGAAGGGGAATCTGCTGGCAGATAATCCGGCAATTCTAGAGAAGCTTTTTGCCAACTGCCAATCCATCATCGCGATCCACGCAGAGAAAGAAAAATTAGTAGAAGAAAATGAAAGAATCTTTCGAGAAAAATATGGAGAAGACGTGCCAATTGAATTTCATCCTATCATTCGAAGTGCGCAAGGTTGCTTCGAAGCATCAAAAGATGCCATTGCATTGGCCACAAAACACAATGCACGGCTTCACATTTTACATCTGAGTACCGAGGCCGAAACACACTTGTTTCGTAATGATATTCCGTTAACACAAAAGCGAATAACCACCGAAGTATCTGTGCATCACCTTTGGTTTTCGGATGTCGATTACAAACGGCTGGGCAACTTAATCAAGTGGAATCCTGCCATCAAAACCGAAAAGGATAAAGAAGGACTTTTGAAAGCGCTGCTTGATGATCGAATCGATATTATAACGACTGATCATGCGCCACACTCGTTAGAAGAAAAGCAAAAGCCCTATTTTCAAGCTATGTCGGGCGCGCCCATTGTTCAGCATTCATTAAATATTATGCTTGAGTTTTATAAACAGGGAAAAATATCGCTTGAGAAAATTGCAGAGAAGATGTGCCATAACCCGGCCATTTTGTACCATATCGCTAACCGCGGGTTTATACGAGAAGGCTATTTTGCCGACCTCACATTGGTAGATTTGGATAAGCCGTGGATAGTAAGCCAGGACAACATTTTGTACAAATGCGGCTGGTCGCCATTGCTGGGCACCACCTTTCAAACCAAGGTGGTTCAGACGTTTGTCAATGGGGGATTGATTTATGACAATGGGCACTTTAACGAATCGGTGAAAGGACAACTGTTGGCTCTAAAGCCGCGGAGGTAAAACGGGTGTTACTTGGCATCGAACCTAGTATTGCCAAATCAGGTCAATTGCCCAGATTTTTTCTAAAACAAAATTCCCACCGTTGTATGCAACGAACTAAACTGCCATTGATCATCGCCAATTCCATTTACCTCAACGCGTGTGTTGGAGAATTGATAATGAACCTGAAGATCAACAACCCTCGACTTGTTTTTGAATGGGCTAAGCGAGTAGTCCGCGCTCATGCCACTAGCCCATCCAATACCAAATTGATGAAAATAATTTTGTTGTCCTGCATCGGTAAGGAAGCGGTTCTTGGTGAAAACAGAGGCTAGACCAAACTCACCATTTACATAGAAATTATTTTTCGAAAAGGGGTAGTATTTTAAGGCAAGAGAAGCACTAATGAAATTGAAGAAGTAGCCCTCTTCATAACCCGCTATCGATGGTTGTGTGCCAGCGAGTGTATTTCGGACCATTAGCCCGGCCATTAGTCCATTTATTTTTTTGATGGGTTTGTAAAAACCAATTTTCATTGTTAAGCCCGATGGCGCTGCGTAGCTCCCCACATTTCTGCGAGTGCCATTTTGATTCTGGTAGTAACTTAGCCCTTGCATACGCAACTCTTTCGCGCGCATCAATTCTTTGCCAATTTGTAATGACGCAGAGCTAAACCCAAGTGCAAACTCGAGTTGTGTTTGGCGCGATAGCGTGTTTTGAGCTTGGCTCCCCAATGAAATAAAGGATAAAAGACAGATTGCTTTGAATGAATTCATAACTTGATTTTTGAGTGTTGTTTTGATAGTTTTTAAAAGCGGTAGCCTACACTGATGTTTAGAATCAGAGGAGTATTCCCAAATCCAATGTTCATTGCTTCGTGTACTTCCGTTTTGTTTGTTAATTTGTTTGAGTACGAAATTTGATCGTTCTCTAAACCAGTTGAGACATTCGGCCACCAACGCACACTAGGTGCAATCATGATGTTGCGCAATGCACCCTCCTTTTTTTCAAAAGGATGCCACTTTCCATAGAGGCCTAAGCCTAACGTAAAAGTATTATAGGCTGTAATCTGGTTGATCGAAGTTTGTTCTTCGCCAGCATAATAGATTTCAAAGCGATGCCATTTCGGTTCAACCCGCAAATTCAAGAAACGGGTAAAACGATAGCCTACTCCCACACCGACAGAGTAAGGAACGTGGGCTACCAAACGCTGATCTTTCATGGCGCCCACAATCCCAGCGTCTTTATATTCCAACGAGAATCCGTGTGAGTAGTCGAACGCGAGTTTGCGCGTAAAATAATTTAGTTCAAAATTGAATCCATCGGCCAGCAAAGGCTGGTTAAGGCCAAACAAAATGGCGAATTCATTTTTCTTTTGAGCGTACGATGAGGTTGATACACTTATTAACAATGCGAGGGCTAACATTAATTTGGTTTTCATAAGGCAGTTGTTTTGCTTTTTTTGTTGATACAAAGGTGAAGCACAACCGCCCTGCCCGAAATAACCTATGTTAAGTTCTTCTTTTGCGCGCCATTTGCGCGCGCACCCGGCTGAGGCTCTCCGGTTTGATACCCATCATAGAGGCCACGTATTTTTGAGGTACTTTTTCGATGAAATGTGGATAACGCTTCATCATATATTCGTAGCGTTGTTCGGCACTGCTCGCCAACTGCTGATAGACCCGATCTTCAAAACCAACGCACGTAATCTCCAGCACGCGAGTCCAAAAATTACGAAGCCATTCATGGTTTTTGGAAATCTTTTGCCAGTTGGATTTGGAAATCACCCATACCTCACACGAGCCGATGGCTTGTAGATGATGTGAGCACGGCTGACCGGTAATAAAGCTACCAAGCGAGGTTGCAAACTCTCCTTCTAGACTCACCCATCGGGTGGTCTCCTCCTGATCGTCCACGTAAAAATATCGTATCATTCCTTTCGTGATGAATCCTACTTTGTTACAGACTTCCCCTTCGCGAATAAAGTATTCGTCAGCTTTCAACTTCTGAAGTTTAAAATGATCAAAAAATAGATTTATCTCATTCGGAGAAGCTTCTATAGTGGATTGTATTACTTTGGTGATCAGATCAAGCGGATTATTCATGTCGATGACGGTAAAGGCGAAGAACCAAGAAAATAGTTAGGTAAATTATAACCAAAATTAGTTAACCAAAACTAAAAAATTGTTGTTTAGTTTTTAAATAGTCTATGCAGCAAATTCGTCAAGTGATCCAACAAATGATTTCCATTTTAGAAAATGAAATGAAAGAGTTGTTGAACGGGTGTTTCGAAAAAAATTTCTTACGCCCGGATAAGCCTTACAAAATCACCGGACAAATCAATCAGGTTTGTTTTATAGAAGGCCATATCCCCTTTGGGGAAAATGGTTTTTGTATTATGGCACCGCTGATTCTAAAATTGCGGTGGCTGTTTCGCAGCATTGAACGATTTGTATTGAGTAAAAACAGGGCTTAATGGACATTTATTAGGCTGGAAACCTTGCAAATTATTGAATGCCATAGCTTTAGGTCAAATCAAAGCTATGAATAAAAAAACTGCATTCACTGCGGGTCTAAAAC